>WNFK01230252.1_pt2 | contig 44328 bp, 43 predicted proteins | sample 5400281 | NCBI WGS metagenome assembly WNFK01 (sample SAMN13153350, study PRJNA577476) | soil metagenome | isolation source: 20 cm soil on Douglas fir-dominated hillslope | place: USA:California | collected 2013-09-17
AGCTCGTAGGTCACGCCGAGGACCTCGTCATTGACCAGGACCTCGATGTGGGAGCCGAGCTCGGAGTGGTCGGGACTCCAGAGGGCGGAGTCGAGCTCCGGGAAGCGCTTGGTGAACCGGCGAAGGACCGTGCGCGGGGTGTCCCCTCGCCCGATGTCCTCGTCGAAGAGCTTGCTACCGGTCCCGTCGCCGCCGGCGTGCTTGGTGACCCAGGTCGTGACTTCTATGTGCGCTCGGCTCGCCTGCGGCTGCGCCTCGCCAGATGACATATCCGCTCGGCTCGCCTGCGGCTGCGCCTCGCCAGGCAACTGCCTGCTCTCCTTCGTCTACTTCTTCCCGTAGAGGTCTTTGGCGAGCCAGCCGAGGTCGAGGGAGTGCAGGAGCTCTTTCCTGGGCTTGCCGGTCTTGCGGTCGTAGTTGACCGTTTCGTACCAGACTTCGAGCATGCGGTCCCACTGCTTGCGGACGTCGTGCTCCTTGGCGGGACCGTCCACCGGCTGCGAGCCATAGCGGGCGGAGGGGTACTCGACGTCGGGGCCGATGCCGCAGCGGAGGTTGAAGGCGCGCAAGATCGCGGCGGTGCGATTGCCGAAGCGCACCGCGTCCTTCAGACGGAAGTCCCAGCCGGTGGCGGCGGAGAGCGCGCTGGCCAGATTGGCCATGCGGGTGCGGAAGGTGAACGAGCAGCCGCCCAGGGAGTCCTCGAAGTGGCGCCGGCCGCGGATCATGCCGACTAGCTTGGCCACCTGCTCGCCGTCGAAAGGATTGATGCGGCCGGGGGCGCCCACCTCGGTCTGGAACGTGGGGTTGGCGCTCTCCATCGTCCCGTTGGACGACGTGCACGTGTCGAGCATCTCCTCCGTAGACCGCGCACTCGGCCGCCTTGCCGCCGATCTTCTCGGAAGCGCGCTTGACGCCCTCGGCCAGGATGTCGCCGAAGCCCTGCCGGTGGCTGATCATCTGGAGCAGCTTGTTGGCGCCCTCGACGTCGCCCCACGTGAGACGGAAGCCCACCTGCTTCTCGGTGAGATATCCCTTCTCCATGCACTCCATCACCCAGCCGCAGACCCAGCCGAACTCGTTGACGTCCACGCAGGCCCGGTCGATCTGCGTGTTCAGCCAGGAGACCGGGATCTTCTCGGTGAGGCCGATGGTCCAGCCCGCCCCCGACCATCCCTCGTACTCGGGCTCGTCGACGCGATCTCCCGCGTGCGGGCCGCTCGGGATGACCTGGATGTGGCAGTGGCGCATGCCGCAGGCGTTGCACTGATGCCCGCGGTGATCGAAGCCCTCACGGAGCTTCCGGCCCTCCCACTCCTTCATGTCCACGTCGCCGGTGAGATTGGTCGTGTAGTTCTTGATCGGCAGCGCCCCGAGCTTCGAGAGGTTCACCACCCCCGGAAGCGTGCCCAGGTTGTAGAGCGTGGAGGTCGACGGGTCCGTCTTGAGATCGTGCGCGATGTCGTCGGCCACCTGGATGAGCCCGCGGGCGTCGTGGGCGGCCAGCGCCTTGGTGCCGCGTACGATGCACACCGCCTTGATCTTCTTTTCCCCCATCACCGCGCCGCAGCCGTTCTTGGAGGCCACGTGCCCGTAGTCGCCGTGGATGGCCGCGAAGCGCACGAGATTCTCGCCCGCGGGGCCGATCGCGTAGACCGAGAGCCGGTGCCCGGCGAGCCCGTGCTCGGCCTCGAGCGCCTGCTGGGTCTCCCACGTGTCCTTGCCGGCCAGGTGGGCCGCGTCGCGCACCTCCACCACGTCGTCGTTGATGTAGAGGTACGAGAGCTTCTTGGCCTGCCCGTGCATCACGATGGCGTCGTAGCCCGAGTACTTGAGCGCGGCGCCGAAGAAGCCGTTGGCCTGCGTGGACGTGGCCCCGCCGGTGAGCGCGCCGCGCGTGACCACGGTGAGCCCGCCGGTGCCCCACACCGGCAGGCCGGCGAGCGGGCCGGTGGCCATGATCAGGCGGTTGTCGGGATGGTCCCACTGCACCTTCGGCCCGACCTCGTCGTAGAGGATCTTGGCGCCGAGCCCGACGCCCCCCAGGTACTCGCGCCGGTCGTCCTCGCTCCACGCCTCCGTCCAGACCTTCCCGGTGGAGAGGTTCACGCGGAGCAGCTTGCCGGCGTACGCGTAGATGGGCGTCGCCGCGGGCTTGGCGGCGGCGCGGGTCGTGGTCGCGGTCGGGCTCATAGGGCCACCGTTTGGGGCAGCTGGGGTGAGTGCGACGGCCGGCCCAGGATGGTCTGGGGCAGCAGCCGCGAAGTGGTGTGGAGCGCGATGAACGCGGGCTTGACGTCGAACGGATTCGCCTGCAGGTGCGCCTTCCAGGTCGAGCAATCCACACCCGAGTAGACGAGGCCCTTGAGCATGCCGACGTCGTTGGTGGTCCACACCGCCTCGGCGGGCCCGCAGATCACCGCGCCGGTGAGGCGGCCGCCGTGGAAGAGCAGCTTGCGGTACTCGGAGCGGCCCGCGCGCAGCGCGGTGTAGACCTCGGCCTTCGGATCCTCCCACTGGCCGAAGGAGGCCACGTCGAGGTGCGCGACCTCCACGATGTTCATGAGCAGGCTGCCGCGATACGCCACGTCACGGCCGGTCATGTTCGCCCCGACCACGCGCCCGTGCTCCTGGGCGGTCGGCTCGATGGCGTGCACCTCGGCCGCGCCGGTGATCAGGTTGCGCCCGCGCGCCACGTCACCCGCCGCGTACACGCTCGTCACGCTCGAGCGGAGGTGATCGTCCACGACGATGCCGCCGGGGGCCTCGGTCCCCATCTCGATGCCCGAGCCCTGCAGCCACTCGAGGTTGGTCCGGATGCCGGTGGCCATGATCACGAGGTCCGCGGTCAGCGGCTCGCCCTTCTTGAAGAAGAGCTTCCGCTTGCCCCCCGCCTGCTCGATCTTCGTCACGATGGCGCCGGTGCGCACCGCCACGTCGTGATCCTCGAGCCACCGCTGCACGATCCCCGCGCAGGCGTCGTCCACCATGCGAGGCAGGATCCGCGGGGCCACCTCCACGATCGTGAGCCGGGCCCCGCGGGCCAGGATCGCGTTGAGGATCGTGAACGCGATGAAGCCGGCCCCGACCATGACCACCCGGCTGCCCGGCGCGATGCCGGCCACCACGTCCTTGGCCTCGTCGAGGGTCCAGAAGCAGTGGATCCCCGGGCCGTCGGCGCCGGGGATGGGCGCCTTGGCGGCCCGCGAGCCGGTGGCGATCAGGCAGTCGTCGAACTCGACCCTGGCGTCGTCGTCCAGGGTGAGGGTCCGGGCGGCCGCGTCGAGCGCCTTGGCCTTGCGCCCCACGAGGGCTTTCACCTTCCAGGCGGTCAGCGACGCCGGCGGCGCCGTATACACATGGCTTTCGGAGATGGTCCCCCAGAGGTAATACGGCAGCACCATGCGGGAGTACGGGCGCTCCGCGGAGACCAGGGTGATCTCCGACGGGTCCACCCCCCGCATCCGCTCTTCTTCCCTGATCGTGCGGATCGCGTTCAGTCCCGCGGTGCCGCCGCCCACGATCAGGTGCCGGGCCGGCATCAGCGGGCCTCCACCGCGAGCACGCGCGCGGTCCGCTCGGCCGCGAAGTCTCCGATCCAGTCGGCGGTCTCAACGTCCTCGAAGGTGATCGCCTCGGTCGGACAGGCGGAGGCGCAGGCGGGGGCGCCGCCGCAGAGGTTGCACTTGTAGGCCTTCTGGGTGTCGCCGTCGTAGAACATCGTGCCGTAGGGGCACGCGATCGTACACAGCTTGCACCCCACGCAGGTGTCGTCCATCACGTCCTTGGCGCCCGCCGCGTTGATCTGGATCGCCCCCACCGGGCACGCGGTCATGCACCAGCCCTCCGCGCACTGGGTGCACGTGTACGGGGCGTAAGAGGTGTAGCCCTCGAAGGGTGAGACCCGGATCACCGACTTGGACGGCTGGAAGAGACCGGTCTGCATGTAGGAGCAGGCCAGCTCGCACCGGAGGCACCCGGTGCACTTCTCGGGATGGAGCGCGAGGACTTTCACGATCGGCGACGCTTTCCTTTCCGTCCGGCCGCGGATCGGCTCCGCTCGAGACGGCTGATGAAGGTGTCCAGCGGGATGGCGGGCATGGTCATCATCTGCACCGAGCCGCGCGCGCCCATCTCGATCGAGATGGAGGAGACCGTCTCGTTGTCCGGCGCCTCCAGGATCGTCACGAAATCGTAGGGCCCGAGCACCGCGTACTGGGCGACGACGCGGGCGCCCCGCCGGGACAGCTCGCGATTGACCTTGCGGATCCAGCCGGGCCGCGCGTTGAGCACCTTGCGCCCGGACTCGCTCAGCGAACTCAGCATGACGTAGTGAGCCACCGCGCACCTCCTCGGAGCGACGAACGGTGCCCGCAGTATAGCAGAGCGCTCAGTCGCTCTCTCCGCCGATGCCGAACTCCACGCGCCCGCCCGCCGACGGCGAGGCGGCGCCCGCCGCCGCCGCGCTCGGCGCGTCCGCGGGCGCGGGCGTCGCGGTGGCCGCGGGCGCGGCGGGCGTGGCCAGCGCCTGCACCCGCGCCTCCGCAATTCCCTCCACCTTGGTGAGGCGCTCCCGGGTCACGTCGAGCCGGCGCTGGCGCAGCTCGGCGAGCGGGCCGGTCGGCTCCGGCTCGCGCTTGCGCAGCAGGACGAGCTGCTCCTCTATCGACATCGGGAGCTGGGCGTCCTTGACGATGGCCTGGTAGTAGCGCCGGAGGGCGATCGCCTGGTCCGCGATCCCCTGCTCCTGCTGGAACTTCTGCAGGCGCGCCGCCACCGCGCGCTCCTTGAGCGTCTCGACGTCGGCGGGCGAGGTCAGCGAGGTCAGGGACAGGCTCACGTAGGGCGAGCGGCGGAGGAAGTCGGCGACCCGGACGGTCTGGCGCTCCAGCTCCGGGCTCAGCACCGCGCTGCCCGCCGCGAAGACCACCGGGTCCACCTTGATCTCGTCGATCTTGTCCCCGCTCGTGAAGAGGCCTCCGATGGCCCGGAAGGGCGCCTTCAGGATGTTGACGATGACGTTCCGGACCGCGGTCCAGATCGCGTCGCTGAAGTCGAACTGCTTGTCGGTGAAGGTGCCGGTGATGGGCACGTTGACGTGGATGTTGCCGTCGCCGTCCTTGAGCAGGGCCACGACCAGCCCCAGCGGCAGGCCGATCCGCTTCTTGACCTCGTCGGATTCCTTGGCGGGTGCGACCCGCAGGTTGCCGACCAGGATGTCGTTCTTGGCGTCGAGCTTATCCTGCTCGATCTTGTACTCGAGCTTCGTGGTCAGCTCGCCGCGCCGGATGACCCAGCCGATCATGCCCTCCATGTAGGGATTGGCCGCGGGCAGGGCCAGCTTCTTCAGATCGCCCACCATGTCCACATAGGTGGGCGCGCCGATCGCGGACAGATCGCCGCGGACGTCCAGCGCCGAGTCGCCGCCGATGAGCGCCTGCAGGAGCAGGTTGGCCCGCTGGCTCTTCTTGTTGGAGAGGTCCGTGACCGTCACCGTCAGCTTGGAGATGTCCTCGGAGAACGGCGGCTGGGTCGTGCGGTCGAGGAACCGCACGTAGCCATCCTCGACCGCGATCTCCTTGAACTGCAAGTCCATCGTGTCGAGCGGGCCTGCGGTCTTGGCGGCCTCGCCGGTCTTCGCGGGGGGCGCGGCGGGAGGCGGCGCCGGCGCGGCGGCGGGCTGCGCGTCCGGCTTCGGCACCGGCGTGAACAGCTTCTGCACATTGATGCCGTCGGGTCCGCGGTCGAGCTCGGCCGCCGGCTTCCTCAGCAGCACCCGGGCCACGCGCGCGTGCGTCGGCCATCCGAAGTCGATCCCGTTGATCTCCATCCGCTCCATGCGGAGCGGGGTTTCCTTGCCGTCCGCCGTCTTCACGGTCAGGTCGGTGGCCCAGCTATTGCCGCGGGAGAGCGCGGTGAGCTTGCCGTTGACCATGCGGACGCGGTTCTGGCTGTCGGAGCTGAAGCGGCCGCCGAAGATCGCGGGGAACGGAAAGTAGGCCCGGTAGGGCTCGATCGGCGCGTCCCGCGTGTTCAGCGTCAGCGTGAGGTCGAGCGGCTCGATCTTGACCGCGCCCTTGGCGCCGATCTTTCCGCCGCCCGGCGGGTTCATGCTGACCGCCAGGTTGATGGGCCGGACGTTCGGCCACGTCACGTCGTCGAGCTGCACCGCCAGGTTGCTCACCTTCAGCACGGTCGGCGGGGTGGAGACGGACTCGTCGGTGAACGTGGCGGCGGCCTTCAGCATGACCTTCTCCACCGTCACCTTGAACTCGGGCTCTGCCTTCGCGGGCGGCGCCTCGGGCTTGGCGGGCACCGGCTTCGCGGCGGCCGGTGGGGTCGTCTTGGCGGGCGGCGCAGCGGGATTGGCGGCCGCGGCGTCTTCCGGCTTCTTGGTCAGCTCGAGCAGGTCGATGCGCTCCTGCTTGTCGCGCACCGCCTTGAGATCGACGCCCTCGATGTCCACGCTCGCGATCGTCATCTCGCGCGAGACCAGGTTGACCTCCTTGAGCCCGACCGCGATGCGCGGCACGATCAGGAAGGGCGCGGACTTGCCCGGTTGGCTGAGGGCCAGCGAGGTCAGCGCGAGGTCACCGGTCACGAGGCCTACCGCCAGCCCGCTCGGCCCCTTGCCCAGCTCGAGCTTGACCGCGATGTCCACGCCGGCGATACCGGAGTCGAGGACCGCGGGCATCGGCGGCAGGTAGGGCACGACCTGGATCAGGCCGAAGTTCTGGATCGAGAACTTCCCGGCGAAGGAGGTCGGGGTGAGGTCGATGTCCCGGGCGGAGAACTCGACCGGCGAGTTGTTGAGCGCCGCCCGCACCGCGAGCGTGCCCACCGGCCCGGACGGCCGGGTGGTCAGGTTGCCGGCCTCGATCGTCAGGTCCCGCACCTTCCAGTCGGCGGTGGGCTTGACCGCGCGGTCGGTGACCGTGATGTTGGCGCGGATCAGGGCAAAGTGATCAAGGGCGACGGTCCAGCGCGACTTGACCTTGGGGTCGGGCGGCGGGGGCGCGGGCTCCCCTTCCTTCGCGGTCGCCAGCTTGCGGAGGATGTCCGAGAAGTTGAACTCGGTCGGGGTCAGCCGCACCAGGTTGACGGTGGGAGCGGTCAGCCGCAGCTCCGAGACCCGGACGTTGCCGAACACACCCGACCACGGCACCACCCGGACGTCCAGGCGCTCGAACTCGACGAAGGTCTGGGCGGGATCCGCCTCGGCGAGCCGGAACTTCTTGATCGCCACCCGCCCGGTAAACAGGTTGATGTCGATGTCCTCGATGGAGGCGGCCCGCCCGGTGATCGCGGGGATCTGCTTGAGGGCCTGCCACTTCACGATCTCGGGCAGCGACCAGACGAAGGCGATGCCCACCACCAGCAGGGCGGCCAGGACGATCAGCCAGCGCTTCAGGCGGCGGCTCAGCGGGTGCATCGTTGCCAAGACCAAGGCCTAGACCGGGGCCTGGCCCGAGGACGGCTTGAGGAAGGAGTAGACGCTGGTGAAATCGCGCCGCCCGAGCCCGTGGGACGAGGCGAGGCGGTAGACCTGCTGCGCGGCGGGCGTCACGAAGAGCGGCACCCGGAGGTTCCGCGCCGCGTCCACCGCCAGCCCCAGGTCCTTGCACATGAGATCGGTCATGAAGCCCGGCTTGTAGTCGTTGCTGGAGGCGGCGGCCGGCATCATGCCCGGCACCGGATGCATGAAGCCCATCAGGAAGGTGTTGCCGGAGGACTTGGAGATCACGTCGGTGACCACCTTGGGGTCCATCCCGAAGCCCTCCGCGATCCGGAACGCTTCGCTCACCGCGACCCCGCAGACCCCCGCGATCAGGTTGTTGCAGAGCTTGACGACCTCGCCGCTGCCGACCGCGCCCACATGGATGACGTTGGTCCCCATCGCGGCCAGCGCGGGCTTGGCCTCCTCGAAATCGGCGGCGGCCCCGCCCACCATGATCGCGAGCGTCCCGTCGGTGGCCCGCGGGGTCCCGCCCGAGACCGGCGCGTCCATGAAGCGCACGCCCCGCTCCTGCGCGGCCTTCGCCACCCGCTGCGACATCGCGGGGTCGATGGTGGACATGTCCACGCACAGGGTCCCCTTGNNNACCGATTCCACGTGCGGTGAGGAGGGCAGCATCGTCACCACGATGTCCGCGGTGGCTACCGCCTCCGCCGCGCTCGCGGCCGCGGTCATGCCCGCCGCCGCGGCGGCCTTCACCGCCTCGGGATTGCTATCGAAAGCGGTCACGGTGAAGCCCTTCTTCACGAGGTTCTTCGCCATGGGCAGCCCCATGGTGCCCACGCCGATGAAGCCGATACGCGTCATGCCGTGCCTCCCTGGGATCGGAGCGAGACGCCCGCCCACTCCTCGATGATTCGCGCGATCGCGGTGTGGTCCTGCTCGGCCATGCCGCGGGCCATCGCGAGCCGGTAGACCTCGGCGGCGGCGCGGGCCACCGGCGAGGGCACCCCCGCCTCCTGGGCGAGCCGGCCGTAGCCGTCGAGATCCTTCATCATGAGCCGGATCGCGAAGCCGGCGTCGAAGGCCCCGTTGAGGATGAAGCGCGGGAACTTGTTGTCGCTCGCGTTGGAGCGCCCGCTCGAGGCCTGGAGGATCTCGACCGCGCGCGTGGGATCCACCCCGGCCCGAGCCGCCACCGCGACCGCCTCGATGGTCAGCGCGAGGATGCCGCCCGAGCACATGTTGTTCACGAGCTTCATCGCGTGACCCGCGCCGACGGGTCCGGCGTGGAAGATGTTCTTGCCCATGCGGGCCAGCACCGGGCGGGCGCGCTCGAGCAGCGCGGGATCACCGCCGACCATGATCGCGAGCGTGCCCTCCACCGCCCCGCGCACGCCCCCCGAGACCGGCGCGTCGATGAGGGCGGAGCCGCGCGCGGCCACCTCGCGCTCGAGCTCGCGCGTGGCCGAGGGATCGGCCGAGGTCATCTCGAGCACGAGGCTTCCCGGCCGGAGCGCGTCGAGGAGGCCCTTGGCGCCCAGCAGCACCTCCCGCACCTCGCGCGAGGTCGGCAGGATGGTGATGACGGTCTGCGCGGCGGCCGCGACCTCGGCGGGGGAGGCGGCCCACGTGGCCCCGCGGGCCAGGAGCGGACGCGCCGCGTCCTGCCGGATGTCGTTGACCACCAGAGCATGGCCGCCGTCGATCAAGCGGCCCGCCATCGGCACGCCCATGTTTCCCAGCCCGATGAATCCGATCGTCTCACTCATGCTTCGCGTCGTGCCTCCTGTATGCTCGGGCCGTGCTGCTCGGCCTGGTTCTCATCGCGATCGCGGCCGCGTCGTGGGGTACGACCGGCGCCACCATGACTCTACTCTCTCGCGAGGCCGCCGCCTCCCCGCTCCTCGTCGGCTGGAGCCGCCTCGCGATCGCCGCGCCGGTGCTCGTGCTCGCTGCCGCCGGCGTGGGCCGCTTCGCCGCGCGCCATCCGTCGCTTCGTCCCTGGCCGGCCCTCGCCGATCTGCCGCTCTGCTGCGCGCTCGGCCTCGCCATGGCCGCGTACCAGGTCTGCTTCTTCCGCGCGGTCACCCTCGTCGGCGTCGCGCCCGCCGCGCTCCTCGCCATCTGCTCCGCCCCGCTCCTGATCGCGGTGCTGGCCACCCTCTTCCTCGGCGAGCGACTGACCCCGCTCGTTCGGCTGTCGCTCGGGATGGCGGTCGCCGGGACCGCGCTGCTCGTGGTCGGCCCGCGCGGGTTCGGCGAGATCGCGGGCCGCTTCGGGCTGGGGGCGCTGCTCGCGCTCGGCGCGGGGGTATCTTACGCCGTGTACGCGGTGGCCGCAAAGGGGCTCCTGGCGCGGGTGACGCCGCTCGCGGTGTCGGCGATCACCTTCGCGCTGGCCGCGCTGTTCCTCGCGCCCGCGCTGCTCGGGGAGTCCGCGCCAACGCGCGCGCTGGCCGCGGGCTGGCCGCTGCTGCTCTACCTGGGGATCGGACCCACCGCGGTGGCCTACGTGATGTTCACCGCCGGCCTCGGCCGCGTGCCCGCCACCGCGGCCGGCGTCGTCTCGCTGCTCGAGCCGCTCACCGCCACCACGCTCGGCGTGCTCGTCTTCGGCGAGCGCCTGGGCCCGATCGGCCTCGCGGGCGCCGTCCTCCTCCTGGCCGCCCTGGTCCTGCTGACCGCCGCGCGTCAGGCCGGGGTCAGGTCTTGAATTACGACATTTTCACCGCGTCCGACGAACCACCGCGGAGCGGAAATGTCGTAATTCAAGACCTGACCCCACTCAGATGCGGTCGAGGAGGCGGCTGACCGCGCGGCTGAAGGTGCAGTTGGGCACGACGCAGGAGTGCTTGCCCGAGCCGCCGCCCACCATCACGTAGACGTCCTCGACCGCGGGCACGCGCGGCAGCCGCACCGAGTCGTCGGTCTCCTTGGCCATCCAGGTGGGCCAGTCGTGCATGCCCCACATGCCCCCCAGCTTCATGCGCCCGAGCGGCATGCGCGCGTTCTCGAACACGAAGCGCTGCACGTCGGCGCGGGTGAACCCGTCGGCCGCGATGGTGGCCGCGTGCTCGGGCCCGAGCACGACCAGCAGCTGGCTCTGCGAGAGGTACCAGCCCACGTTGGAGCCCAGCGAGGTGGCCACGTCGGCCACGTTGTTGAGGATCCCGGCCGCGGTGGTGGACACGTGGTCGTTGACGTTGTGCGGGCCCTCGCCGCCGAACACGGTGACCACACTCTGGTCCGCCTTGAAGCCGAGCGCCACGTGCAGCGGCTCCCACGGCGAGTCCTCGCGCTCGGTGATCGCGTAGGAGAACTTGGCCGGGCTCCCCTGGGTGGCCATGTCGCCCCGGCCGGGCCACCCGCCGCCCACGTTCATCAGGATCAGCCGGATCGCGCGCCCGATGGTGGCGTTGGCGCGGAAGCCCGGCCCGAAGAGGCCGGAGCCCGAGTGCAGCCCGATCGTGCGCGCGTAGGGCCCGGTCACCACGATCAGCGGCGCCACCGGATGCGTGGTGGCCTGGACCCCGAAGAGATTGAAGGCCGGATCGAGCAGGGCCTGGACCGCGGCCACGATGACCGGGAAGTACGCCGGCTCGCAGCCCGCCATGACCGCGTTGATCGCCAGCTTCTCGACCGCGCAGTCGCGCCAGAGCGGGGCCATCGCGCCGAGCGATTCGGCGGGCTTCGTCCTCGCCCCCGCCAGCATCGCGCGCACGCGCTCCGCGGTGGGCGGCACGAACGGGAGCCCGTCGCACCACTCCCGTCTGCAGAACTCCGCGTAGACGTCTTCTTCCGGCAGGGTGAGCGCCGTCTCGACCGCCTCGCTCACGACCGTCTCACCGGCGGCCCAGCATGGCTTCGATCTGTTCCACCGCCTGCGCGATCCGGCGGGTCACGCCCTCCGGCGCCTCACCGCCCAGCGGATGCTGGACGACGAGCAGCGGCAGCCCGGTGGCGCCGAGCGCGGTCATCTCCCCCAGGGCCAGGCGCTGGAACACGGTGGTGGTGATCAGTCCCGCGGGCGTCCCGGCCTTCGCCAGCTCCAGCGAGTCGTGGAGACTCCACGACGTGCAGGAGCCTCAGTCCGCGGATCCGGCGAAGACGAGATCGCACTCCTTCGAGAGCGTCTCGATGATCGAGTGATCGGCGCCGGTCGCCGCGTTGGCCTTCCGGATGATCACCACGCGCTCGACGCCGTGACGCTCCCTGAGCGCGGCGCCGATGCCGGTGACCAGGCGGTCGAAGTTGTGCTTGGTGTTGTCGAGGAAGCCCACCGTGAGGCCGCGCAGATCGGCGGGCATCGGCGGAATCGCCGTGGTCGCCGTCCGGAGCTCGCCCACCGGGCTCAGCACCGTGATGAGGGACATGTTGGTCTCCTGCCTGTCGGGTGAACGGCGTGGAACGGGTCCGAGCCCGGTTCCATTGCGTCGTATAGTACCGCACATGCTCATCCTGGCGCTGGACGTCGGCACCAGCTCCGCGCGCGCCCGCGTCTTCGACGCCGCCGGCCGCGCCCGGCCCGGCGCGGAGGGCCAGGTCACCTACGAGCCGCGCACCACCCCGGACGGCGGCGTCGAGCTCGACGCCGATCGGCTGCTCGCCGCGGTCACGAGCGCGGTCGACGCCTGCCTCGCCGGCTGCGGCGCGCGCGCGTCGGAGATCGCGGCGGTGGGCGCCTCCGTGTTCTGGCACAGCCTGCTCGCGCTCGACGCCGCGGGCCGCCCCCTCACCCCGGTCATCACGTGGGCCGACACGCGCAGCGCGCCCGCCGCCGCCGCGCTCCGCCGCGAGCACGACGAGCGCCACGTCCACGCGCGTACCGGCGCGCCGTTGCACTCCGCCTTCTTCCCGGCCAAGCTCCGCTGGCTGCGCGACACGCGCCCCGAGGTCTTCGCGCGCGCCGCGGTCTGGTGCGGCTTCGGCGAGTACCTGCACGCGCAGCTCACCGGCCGTCTCGCGGCGAGTCTCTCGATGGCTTCCGGTACCGGGCTGCTCGATCAGATCGCGGGGGGATGGGCGACCGACATGCTGGCCGCGGCCGGAATCGCGGTCACCCAGCTCCCGCCCATCGACGACACCGCCGCGCCCGGCCTGGCCGCGCCGCACGCCGCGCGCTGGCCCGCGCTGGCCCGCGTGCCCTGGCATCCGGCGCGCGGGGACGGCGCGTGCTCGAACGTCGGCTCGGACTGCTGGAGCCCACGGCGGGTCGCGCTCAACGTCGGGACGTCCGCGGCCCTGCGCGTCGTCCGGCCCGAGCCGCTGGGCCCGCACGCGGCCACGCCGTGGGGGCTCTGGCGCTACCGGGTCGACGCCGGGCGGGCGCTGGTCGGCGGCGCGACGTCGGAGGGCGGCAACGTGCTGGCCTGGTGCCGGCGGCACCTGGCGCTACCCGCCGACCCGGCCGTCCTCGAGGCCGCGCTCGCCTCGGCCGAGCCGGACGGCCACGGGCTCACCGCGCTTCCCTTCCTGGCCGGCGAGCGCAGCCCGGGCTGGCGGCCGGAGGCGCGGGCCGCTGTCACGGGCCTCTCCCTGGATACGGGGGCCGTCGAGATCACCCGGGCGCTCCTCGAAGGCGTGGCCTTCCGCCTGGCCGAGGTCTACGACCGGCTGCGCCCGCTGGCCCCACCCGACCACATCGTGGTGGGCTCGGGCGGGGCCCTGGCCCATTCGCCGTTCTGGGCCCAGATCGTGACCGATGCTCTCGGGGTCCCGGTGGCCTTCGGGCGCGACGCGGAGGCCTCGGCCCGGGGGGCGGCCCTCCTGGCGCTCGAAGCCCTCGGCGTGGCCGTTCCGGAGGCTCCGACGCCCCTCCGGGTGCTCCAGCCTGCCCCCGAGCGGCATGCCCGCTACCGGGTGGCGCGGGACCGGCAGCGCCTGCTCTACGACAACATTGTCGGCGTTAACCACTCCTGAGAGAATAGCTGCTGCGGGACCATGCGAATCGCAATCGGCTGTGACGACACTGGCTTGGCCCTCAAGGAAGCCCTCGTGGCGGCGCTCGAGGCCGACGGGCACGATGTCCTCGACCTCGGCACCTTCTCGACCGATCCGGTGGACTATCCGGACTACGCCCGGGCGGTCGGCCAGGCGGTGCTCCGGGGCTTCGTGGACGCGAGCCTGCTCCTCTGCGCCAGCGGGACCGGCGGGGTGATCGCGGCCACGGAGTCGCGAGGAGGTGGACGCCAACGTGCTCTGCCTCGCCGCGGGCGGCCTCGAGCCGAAGACCGCGACCGAGATCGCCCGGGCCTTCATCGGGACCCAGTTCCAGGCCGGCGACCCGCGGTCGCGGCAGGTCGCCAAGATCGGCCAGCTCGAGGCGGGGCTGCTCGGGGCCGACAAGGCGCCGCTGAAGCCGGGCGAGGAGAAGGGGAGCCCGAAAGCCGGGGTCACCAGGGTGACGGCCGCCAAGGCAGCCCCGCCCGCGCGCGAGGCCGCGAGCGGGCGCGAGCCGGGGGCCGCCCCGTCCGAGGCGCCCGCGCCCACCCCGCCGCCCCCGCCGGCCCGGCCCGCCGCCGCGGTGGTCACGACGCCCCCGCTGGTGCTGCCGGACCCGCTCAAGCTGCCCGCGGTGGAGGAGACGCTGCGCTTCCTCGAGCAGCACGAGTTCCTGGACCGCCTGTGGGTGAAGGACGCCACGCTCTGGAAGGGCGAGGCCGCCACCGTGCGCAACCGGCTCGGCTGGCTCACCTCACCCACCATCATGCGCAGCCACGCCGAGGACATCCGCACGTTCGCCGACGAGATCCGCCGCCTCCAGTACTCCCAGGTCATCGTGCTCGGCATGGGGGGCTCCTCCCTGACCGGGGAGGTCCTGAACGAAACCTTCGGCTCCAAGATGGGCTTCCCGGACATGCTCGTGCTCGACTCCACCGACCCGGGCGCGGTCAAGCAGATCCTCGACACGTGCAATCTGAGCCGCGCGCTCTTCGTGGTGTCGAGCAAGTCCGGGACCACCGCGGAGACCCTCGCCGCGTACTCGTTCTTCCGCGGCCAGGTCGAGGCCGCGGCGTCGCCCCGGCCCGGCATGCAGTTCGTGGCCATCACCGACCCGGGACGGCCCCTCGACAAGCTGGCCACCGAGACCGGCTTCCGTCGCACCTTCCTCAATCCCGCGTCCATCGGCGGGCGCTTCTCCGCGCTGTCGTTCTTCGGGCTGGTGCCCGCGGCCATGATCGGCGTGGACATCAAGATCCTGCTCGAGCGCGCCCACGGCATGGTGGAGACGTGCGGGAACGAGGTGGGCGTGCGCGGCAATCCCGCGGTGCAGCTCGGCGCAGTGCTGGCCGGGCTCGCGCGCGCGGGCCGCGACAAGGTCACCCTCGTGCTCTCCGAGAAGATCCGCTCCCTCGGCAGCTGGATCGAGCAGCTCCTCGCCGAATCGCTCGGCAAGGACGGCACCGGGCTCGTCCCGGTGGCGGACGAGCCGCTCGGCGCCCCGAACGTGTACGGCGACGACCGGATCTTCGTCTCCATCGTGCTGGAGGGCGACCGAACGCACGACGCGGCCCTCGCGAAGCTCTCGGACGCGGGCCATCCCGTGCTGCGGCTGACCCTGAAGGATCCGATGGATCTCGGAGCCGAGTTCTTCCGGTGGGAGCTGGCCACCGCCACCGCGGGCGCCGTGCTCGGGGTGAATCCCTTCGACGAGCCGGACGTGGCGCGCGGCAAGGAGCAGACGAGCACGCTCCTCACCGAGTGGCGGCGCTCGCGGCGCCTGCCCGAGTGGCCTTCGGACGTCGAGGAAGACGGCCTCGTGCTCATGACCAAGTCGAACAAGAAGCCCACGTCGGTCAGCAAGGGCCTCGCCGCGCATCTCGCGCAGGCCGGGCCCGGCGACTATCTGGCCATCCAGGCGTACCTGACCCCGACCGCGGATGCGTGGAAGATCCTCCAGGAGATCCGGGTGGCCCTGCGCGACCGGCTGCGCATCGCGACCACCGTCGGCTGGGGCCCGCGCTATCTGCACTCGACGGGACAGATGCACAAGGGCGGGCCCACGAGCGGCCTGTTCATCCAGATCACCGGAGATGACCGTGAAGATCTGGCCATCCCCGGCGCGGGATACGGATTCTCGACCCTGAAGGCCGCCCAGGCGCTGGGCGATCTCCAGAGTCTGCGCGACGGAGCGCGCCGGGTCATCCGGCTTCATCTCACCGGCAAGCAGTCCCAGGCCCTGCCGCAGCTGCTGCAGATGGTCCAGGGACTGACCAAGAGGCTCTGACGCGCATGACAACTCCCACTCACGACGAATCCTGCATCCTGGTCATCTTCGGCGCCTCCGGCGACCTGACCAAGCGCAAGCTCATCCCCGCCCTCTGGTCCATGTTCCAGAGCCGCGTTCTCCCCGAGCCGTTCGCGGTGGTCGGGGTGGCGCGTTCGGAGATGACCAACGAGCAATTCCGTGCCCGCATGCGCGAGGCGATCTCCGACTTCGCGCGCGTGCAGCCGCCCTCGACCCGCGTGTGGGACCGGTTCGCGCAGGCCCTCTTCTACTACTCGGGGGATCCCGCGGACGGCGCGATGTACCCCGGGCTGACCACCTACCTCAAGCAGGTCGAGCAGGAGCGGGGCACGAGCGGCAACCGGCTCTTCTACGTCTCGACGCCGCCCTCGGTGTACCCGCACCTCGTCACCCGCCTCGGGGAGGCGGGCCTCAACCGCCCGGCCGAGCACACCAACGGCTGGGTGCGCATCATCATCGAGAAGCCGTTCGGCCGCGACCTCGCCTCCGCGGGCTCGCTCAACCAGGTGGTCGCGTCCGCGTTCACCGAGGACCAGGTCTACCGGATCGATCACTACCTGGGCAAGGAGACGGTCCAGAACGTCCTCGTGTTCCGGTGGGCCAACGGCATCTTCGAGCCGCTGTGGAACCGCAATCACGTGGACCACGTGCAGATCACGGTGGGCGAGTCGATCGGGGTCGAGGGCCGCGGCGCCTACTACGAGGAATCGGGCGCGCTGCGCGACATGATCCAGAACCACATCCTGCAGCTCCTCTGCCTGGTCGCGATGGAGCCGCCGGTGACCTTCGACGCCGATCCGGTGCGCGACGAGAAGACCAAGGTGATGCGCGCGATCCGCCCCATCGCGGCCGACGAGGTGGACCGCGTCGCGGTACGCGGCCAGTACGGGCCCGGCTTCGTGGGCGGGCAGCGGGTGGTGGGCTACCGCGAGGAGAAGGGGGTCTCCGCGACCTCCATCACCGAGACCTTCGCGGCCCTCCGCCTCGAGATCGAGAACTGGCGGTGGGCGGGCGTGCCGTTCTACCTGCGCACCGGCAAGCGGCTGCCCGAGCGCGCGAGCGAGATCGCGGTGCAGTTCAAGCAGACGCCGCACCTGGTGTTCCGGCGCAACCCGGAGATCCTGACCGAGCCGAACCGCCTCGTGCTCCGCATCCAGCCCGACGAGGGCATGTCGCTCTCGTTCGGGGCCAAGCTGCCCGGCTCCGACCTGCGGATCAAGCCGGTCGAGATGGAGTTCGACTACGGCAAGGCCTTCGGCGGCGAGCCGCCCGAGGCCTACGAGCGGCTGCTGCTGGACGCGATGAAGGGTGACGCCACCCTCTACGCGCGCGGCGACTGGGTCACGATGGCGTGGGAGCTGCTGCAACCGGTGCTCGACACGTGGGCCGGCGGGGATCCGCACAAGTTCCCCAACTACGAAGCCGGCACCTGGGGCCCGGCCGAAGCCGACACCCTGATCGAGCGCAGCGGACGGCGCTGGCGGCGCCCCTGAGCGGGCGCCGCCGCCGTGGCGCCGGAACTACTACTTGAGCTGCGCCGACGCCTGACCGACCATCCGCGTCGCCGACATCTCGACCCAGGTGTAGTACCAGCTCTCGTAGATCAGGACCTGCAGCGAGCTGCCGGACTTCTCGTACACCTGCGTGGTCCCCTTGTCAGACGCGGTCGTCGACGACAGGTGCTTCCAGCCGTTGGCCTCGAGCGTCGTGCGGAACGCGACGGAGAGGCTGTCCGGCTCGATGCGGCCCTTGTAGAAGATGCGGGCCGCCTTCACCGACGGCGACTCGATGATCGTGGAGCGGTTCAGGTCCACCGCGAGGCCCTTGGGCACCGGGATGTCCTCGAACTCGCTGCGCTGCACCTTGGGCGGCGTCGACGCGCACGCGGTCAGCGCGAGAACGGTCACGGACAGGACGACGAAACGTCGCATGGGTAGTACCTCCTGCCGGTCATCGTACAGTCCGTGGGGGGTCCGCCCAAAGTTTTTGGAAGCGCGGACGCGGTGCGCGTGACCCGGCGCGCGCTCTGGATCGCGCCGATCGCCCTGCTCGCCCTCGCGGGCGTGGCCGCGCTCGCCCACGCCCCCCTGCTCCGCGCGACCGGGCGGGCCCTCGTGGTCGACGATCCGCGCGAGCGGGTCGACGCGATCGTGGTGGTGGCGGGCAGCACGCCGACCCGGGAGGAGACCGCGGCGAGGCTCTATCGCGAGGGCTGGGGCCCGCGGGTGCTGGTCTCGCGCCAGTTCGTGCCCGGGCGCGTCCAGCGGCTCATCGACATGGGGGCCCGCCGGCTCGACTTCCAGGGCGAGTCGGTGGCCGCCCTGACCGCGTATGGCGTGCCCCGGGACGCCATCGTCACCCTCGACCAGCCGGTGGAGATCACCGAGACCGAGATGCGCGCGGTGGCCGCGGCGGCCCGGGACCGCGGCTGGCGGCGCGTCATCCTGGTCACGACCTCGTTCCACACCCGGCGGGTTCAGGTCATCTGGCGCCGCGAGAGCGGCGGCGCCATCGAGGGCCGCCTCGCGGCGGTGCCGGACGAGTGCGCGGCCGGGGACGCCTGGTGGCGCCGCCGCCGCTGCAGCGAGGAGGTGCTGCACGAGTACCTGGGACTCCTCGCGTTCTACCTCCACCTCTCGCGGATGATGCGCTGACGCGGGGCTAGCCTCCGATCCGCCGGTAGAGGATGTGCTGGCGGTTGCTCGTGTGCGGCCGCACCTGGGCCGGCCAGCGCCCCTTCTCGACCGCCTTCGCCCACGCCTCGGTCACCAGGACCTCTGGCGTCTCGATTTCGTAGAGCGCGCCATACCTTGGGACGCCTTCGATCACGATGGTCTTGAGCTGCCCGCCGATGCTCATGGTGAGGGGCTGCATCTCGTAGCGCGAGACCGCGATGACGCCGGGCACGGTGAGCAGGCTCGGCACGTGCTCCTGGTCGTACACCTCGTTGAAGAGGCGCTCCTGGGCCGGGGCTACGTCCATCGCGGCGCTGAACAGGTAGCGGGTCTGGATCGGCATCGGGTAGCTCCGTATCTCTCCCTCTCCCCTCAGGGGAGAGGGCAGGGTGAGGGGTGAATGGTGAGGGGGTGACTGGTCAAAGGCGAGTGAGGCGGACTAGCGCGCGCTGCGGCGGGCCTTCGGCGGCGCCTTGGTCTTGGCCGAGCCGGCCCGGCCGTAGTCGTCCTGGCGGCGGATGATGTCGTCCTCGCCCAGGTACGGCCCGTGCTGGACCTCGATGAGGATCGCCGGGACCCGGCCGGGGTTCTCGATGCGGTGCCAGGCCCCGCGCGGGACGTCCACCGCGCCGCGCGGCTTGAGCCGCTTCGGGCGGCCCGAGATGAGCACGCGCGGTGAGCCCGAGACCACCACCCAGTGCTCGGCGCGGAACCGGTGCCGCTGCAGGCTCAGCCGCTGACCGGGCCGCACGAAGAGCCGCTTGACCTTGTAGCCGCGCCCCTCCTCCACCGTGATGAACCCACCCCAGGGCCGCGTCTCGAAGACGCCCACCGGGGTCTCGCCCGCGCGCTTCCGGGGCGCCTTCACAGCCGGATCACCCGCGCGAAATCGGCCTCGACGCTCTTGCTCACCTCTTCCATGACCTCCGTGGGTACGTCGTCGTCCAGCAGCAGCACCACGATGGCGCGGCCCCGGCGGGTGCGCCGGCCCACGTGCATCGAGGCGATGTTGACGTTGTGGCGGCCCAGGATCGACCCGATCCGGCCCACCATGCCGGGCCGGTCCTCGTAGGCCAGCACCAGGATATGTCCCTCGGGGATGAACTCGATGTGGAGATCGCGCAGCCGCACGATCCGGGGCACCCCGTCGAACACGGTGCCCGCGATGACCTTCCGCCCGGCGCCCGCCTGGGTGGTGACCGTGATCAGGTTGGTGTACCCGGAGGCGGCCTCCGCGTCGGCCCGCACCTCCACCACGAGCCCCCGGTCGCGCGCGATCAGGTGGGCGTTGACCAGGTTCACCGCCTGCACGGTCACCCCGCCGAGCAGCCCGGTCAGCACCGCGCGGCCCAGCAGCTCGGTGTCCACCCGGGCCAGATGGCCGGCGACCTCGATCTCCACCCGCTCGACGTTCTCCGGCTCGAGCTGCAGGCAGAAGCGGCCCAGCAGCTCGGCCAGGTACAGGAACGGGCGCTGCTCGGCCATGGTCTCGCGGTCGCCCACCGGGATGTTCACCGCGTGCTCGACCAGCTCGCCGTCGCGGAAGGCCACGAGCTGCCGGGCCACGTCCACCGCCACGTTGACCTGCGCCTCCTGGGTGTTGGCGCCCAGATGCGGGGTGACGACCACGCGGGGATGCTGGATCAGGCGCCGGAGCGCGGGCGACCGGGGCGGCTCCTCGCTCCACACGTCCACCGCGGCGCCCGCCACGTGGCCCGAGTCGAGCGCGACCAGCAGGTCCATCTCGTTGACGATGCCGCCGCGCGCGCAGTTGACCACGCGCGCCCCCGGCTTGAGCGCGGCGAGCTCGCGCGCCCCGATCATGTTCTCGGTCTCGTCGGTGAGCGGCACGTGCACGGTCAGGATGTCGGCCCGGCTCAGGACCGTCTGCAGATCGGTGAGGCGCACCCCCAGGTCCCGGGCCCGGCTCTCCGGGATGAACGGATCGTAGACCAGGATCTCCATGTCGAAGGCCCGCAGCCGGGCCGCCACCCGCGAGCCCACCTTGCCGAGGCCGAGCACGCCCGCGATCTTGCGATAGAGCTCGGACCCGTAGATGCCCCGGTCCCATTCGAGCTGCTTGAGCGAGTCGTGGGCCGCCGGGATCTTGCGCACGAGAGCCAGCAGCATACCCACGGTGTGCTCGGCCGCCGAGACCACGTTGCCGTAGGGCGCGTTGACCACCACCACGCCCTGGCGCGAGCAGGCGTCCACGTCGATGTTGTCGACCCCGACCCCGGCCCGCCCCAGGATGCGCAGCCGCCGCGCCCGGCCCAGGAACTCCGGGGTCACCGCGGTGGAGGAGCGCGTGACGATCGCCTCGTAGTCGCCGAGCCGCGCGTGCAGCTCGTCCTTGGGCAGCTTGCTCGAGACCTGGTCCACCTCGAAGCCGCGCTCGGCCAGGTGGGCGATGCCTTCGGGCGCGATGGTGTCGATGACGAGGACCTTCATGGTCAGCGGTGGGTGCGGAGGAACCTGAGGAAGTCGCGGCCCTCGGAGAGGCGGCGCTTCATGACCCGGCGGTCGCGCAGCATCTCGGCGCCGAGGGAGAGCATCTTGCGGGGGCGGAAGTAGAAGCGGCGGTAGAACTGGTCCACCGAGCGGAAGATCTCGGAGCGCGAGAGGTGCGGGTAGCCGATCGCGCTCACCTGCACCCCGGTGCCGTCCACCAGCTCGTCGGACTCGAGCCAGCCGTTGCGCTGCGCTTCCTCGTAGAGCGCGGTGCCCGGATAGGGCGCGGCCAGCGAGACCTGGATGGTGTCGGGATCGATCTCGGTGGCGAAGCGGATGGTCTCCGCGATGGTCTCGCTCGTCTCCCCGGGCAGTCCCAGGATGAAGGTGCCGTGAATCGCGATGCCGAGCGACTTGGCGTCGCGGGTGAACCGGCGGGCCGCGTCGAGGCGCACGCCCTTCTTGACGTTGTTCAGGATGGCCTGATTGCCCGACTCGTAGCCCACCAGCAGGAGCCGGAGCCCGTTGTCCTTGAGGACCTTGAGCGTCGCGTAGGGCACGTTGGCCTTGGCGTTGACCGACCACGTGATGCCGAGCGGACCCAGCCGTTTCGCGATGGCCTCGGTGCGGGGCAGATCGTCGGTGAACGTGTCGTCGTCGAAGAAGAACTCCCGCACCTGCGGGAACAGGCGGGCCGCCTGCGCCATCTCCTCGGCCACGTGCTCGGGGCTGCGGGTGCGGTAGCGCTGTCCGCCCACCGTCTGCGGCCAGAGGCAGAAGGTGCACTTGGAGCGGCAGCCGCGCCCGGTGTAGAGCGACACGTAGGGATGCTGGAGGTAGCCGATCGCGTAGTGCTCGACGGTCAGGTCGCGCTTGTAGACCGGGGTCACGAACGGCAGCGCGTCCATGTTCTCGAGCGTCGGGCGCTCCGGGGTGTGCTCCACGTGTCCGTTCACCCGGTAGGAGAGTCCTTGCACGTCCGCGAAGGGCCGCCCCTGGGCCACCTCCTGGATCGTGAAGTCGAACTCGTTGCGGGCCACGAACGAGATGGCCGCGCTCGTCCGGAGCGAGGCCTCGGGGGCCACCGCCACCGCGGCGCCCACCAGCCCGATGACGAGCGAGGGGTTCTCGGCCTTGAGCGCCTCGGCCACGCGCACGTCGGAGGCGAACGAGGGCGTGCTGGTGTGCATGACGCAGAGGTCGTAGCTCCGGGCGAGCGGCAGCACGTCGGCCACGGTGAGGCCGTCGGGCGGCGCGTCCACGAGCCGCGAGCCCGGCACCAGCGCGGCGGGCTGGGCCAGCCAGGTCGGGTACCAGAAGGACCGGATCTCGCGCTTGGCCTGGTAGCGCGAGCCGGCGCCGCCGTCGAAGCCGGCTACCGCGGGCGGGTGGAGAAACAGCGTGCGCTGGTAGTCGGTCACGATTTCTTCACGATACCACGCTAGCCGCGGCGGCGGCGCCACAGCACCAGCAGCCATCCCGCCGCGAGCAGCAGCACCGCGCCGCCGATCCAGAGCTGCATCTCGTGCACGCGCGCGAGCGCCACCGCCACCGAGTCCGCGACCGCGTAGGCGAGGCCGAACGCGAGCGGCACGCTCAGCAGCACCGCGGCCACGTCCACCAGGAGGAAACGGGGGAACGGAACCCGGACCAGCCCCGCGGTCAGGAAGGCGGCCGCGCGCAGGCCCATGACGAGCCGGGCCATGATCACGAACTTGAGCCCGTGGCGATGGTAGGCCTCCATGACCCGGGCCTCCCGCTCGGGGGGCAGGATTCGCCGCGCCGCCGGCCACTCCAGGATCCGCCGGCCGAAGTGCCGGCCCACCGCGTAGAGCAGCATGTCCCCGGCCAGCACGCCGCCCAGGCAGGACAGGAGCGCGCCCCACCAGTGCATCACCTCCCACCGCGACATCATCGCCGCGATCACGATGGGCAGCTCCTCCGGGATCGGCAGCCCCAGGCCGGTGGCGAGGAGGACGAGGAACACGCCCGGATAGCTGAACTTGATGATCAGGTCGAAGAGCATCAGCGGGAGACCGGTCCCGCGTCGGGGGCGCGGCCGTACAGCCAGCGGCCGTTGTGGGCGAAGAGCAGTCGGGCGCTCCGCGGCGGCAGCGAGCCCACGATGCTCCGCGCGGGCTCGCGCGTGGTGAGCAGGTAGGGGGGCCGGGCCGAGGCCCAGGCCTCGGCGAAACGTGGGGCGGTCCAGAAGGTCCCCGCCGCGTCCGCGAAGGTGGCGCCGATGCCGAGCACGCTGCGGGCCGCGTCGAGGAGGACCGGCCGGTGTCCCGAGTAGAACTCCACCGCGCCCGCGTTCTCGATCGGGCCCTCGAGCACGAGCAGGTCGCCGGGCCCGAGCCGGGCCCGGATCTCCGCGGCCATCACGGTCACCGCGCGCGCGGTGGAGGTCACCGCGAGCCCGAGCGCCACCACCGGCACCAGCAGGACCATCACCGCGGCCACCGCCCAGGCGCCCAGGCGCGCCGAGCCTCGCACCGCCGCGGCCCCGAGGACCGCCGCGCCCGCGAGCAGCACCCCGGCCGCCCACGCCACCAGCGGCTGCAGCGACGACCAGGCCGGATAGGGCGAGGCCTGTCCCAGGGCGGCCTCCTTCCGCGAGTACACGTCGGAGACGCCGAACACCGCCTCGGTGAAGACCCGTCCATCCCCCACCGCGGCCCAGGCGCAGCCCGCGCCCGCGAGCGCGAAGAGGACGAGGTGCGCCGCGATCAGCCCGCGGGGCCGCGGGGCCACGTCACGCCAGGCGCGCGCCGCGAGCAGGGCCAGCGCGGGATAGGCGGGCAGGCCGTAGTGCGGCAGCTTGAACGGCGAGACGGTGAAGAAGGCCATCACCCCCACCGCCCACAGGGCCAGGGCCACCCACGGCAGCTCCGCGGGATCACGCCACGCGCGCGCGCGAACGAGCGCGCCCACCGCCACCGCGGCGGCCAGGATCCACGGAAACGCGCCGAAGCCCGCCGCGGTGAGGAACTCGAGCGCGGAGAGCGGCACGTCCTCATCGGGGAACTGCCGCATGCGCGCGACGTTCAGCACGTGGTTGTCCACCACCGCATACCAGAGGAACGCGGGCTCGGTCATCGCGGCCACCGCATACCAGCCGAAGCCGATGACGATCATGAGGGCCAGGCCGAGCGGGGGCAGCCACCCGCGCACCGGCCGCAGCCGCCCCGCCAGACCCGCCGCGCTCCCGATGGCCACGAGCGGCCCGATCAGTCCCAGCGGATCCTTCGCCAGCGCCGCGACCCCCAGCGCCACGCAGCCCACCACAGGCCAGACCGCGCCGGAACGATTGTCCGCAACTGAAGGAGTGCGGAGGCCATTTCCGGGCCCCCGCATATGAACAAGCAGTCCCGTGAAGCCCCAGACGATAGCGGCCAAGAATAGACTCTCCGGCCGCACGTACCGCGCGAACGCGGCGAAAAGCGCGCAGGAGAGCAATGCGAGGCCGGCCAGCGCGCCCCATCCGGCTCCCAGTAACCTCACGCCGAGGAGCACGGTTCCCGCCACCGCGAGCAGCGCGCCCAGCAGCGGGGCCAGCCTCGCCGCGCCCTCGGTGAGGCCGAAGAGCGTGAAGGAGCCCGCGGTCAGCCAGTAGAGCAGGGGCGGCTTGTCGAAGTAGCGCACCCCGTTCAGCCGCAGGGTGAGCCAGCTTCCGCCCAGCAGCTCCCGGGCGATCTCGGCGTGCTGGCCCTCGCCCGGATCGTCGAAGGGCGCCCGGCCGAGACCCGGAGCGAGCAGCGCCGCGGCCAGGGCCACGACCAGGAGGACCGCGACACCCGCGACGCCACGCCGCCCCACTAGAGGCTGCGGCCGATCATGAGTGCCCGTCGCCTTCTTGCGACTCGAGCCGCCCCGCCCGCAGATGGAGCGCCCGGTCGGCGCGGGCGGCCGCGTCGGCCCGGTGCGTGACCAGAACGACCGAGGTCCCGCGCTCCCGGCAGAGCGCGCGCAGCTCGGCGAGGATCACCGCGGCGTGCCCTTCGTCCAGGTTGCCGGTCGGCTCGTCGGCGAGCACGAGCGGCGGCGCGTTGAGGACCGCCCGGCAATAGGCCACGCGCTGCTGCTCGCCGCCCGAGAGCTGCGCCGGATAGTGATCGGCGCGATGCGCGACCCCGAGCCGGTCCATGAGGACGCGCGCGTCCGCCAGCGCGGTCGGCCGCGGGCGGGCCACGTAGCGCGCGGCGAGCAGCACGTTCTCGAGCGCGGTCAGCCCCGCGATCAGCAGGAAGGACTGGAAGACGTAGCCGAGCGAGCGCCCGCGCACCCCGCACTGGGCGCGGCGGGAGAGCCGGCTCACGCAGACGTCGTCGAGCCAGATCTCGCCCGCGTCGAGCGGCTCGAGCAGCCCGAGCAGGTTCAGCAGGGTGGACTTGCCGCAGCCGGACGGCCCCGCGACCGCCACGAATTCGCCCGGCATCACCTCGACGTCCACGCCGTGGAGCACCGGCACCGGGCGGCCGTCGGGACCGTGGAACGTCTTGGCGAGGCCGCGCGCGCGGACGAGCACTCCAGGTGCCCTTCAGGCCCCCCGCCGGATGGCCTCGGCGGGCGAGAGGCGGACGATCCGGAGGGTGGCGTAGGTGGCGGCGAGCGCGCCCAGGACGACCGAGAAGCCGAGCGAGAAGCCGAGCAGGCGCGGCGAAAAGAGGAAGAGCTGCTGGCCCTCCCCGCGCGCATCCACCAGCGTGCCGACCGCGAGAGCCAGCCCGACCCCGAGCAGCCCACCGATGACCGACACCCCGAGGGCCTCGCCGAGGATCTCGCGCAGGAGCTGCCCGTCGGTGGCCCCGAGCGCCCGCTTGATGCCGAAGTCGCGGATGCGCTCGAAGACCGCCGCGGTCACCGTGTTGGAGAGCGAGAGCCCGCCGATCACGAGGCCGAGCACGCCGACCCCGAAGAGCAGCGCCGAGAAGAACGCGGTGGACTGCCGCAGCAGGCGGCTCAGCTCTCCGGGGATGGTCACGTTGAGGCCCGGCACCTCGGCCTGGATCCGCCGTGCGAGCGCGTCCGGATCCGCCCCGTCCGCCCACGCCACCGCCGCCCCGGTGTTCAGGTCGCCCCGCCCGAGGCCCCCGGCGCCCCCCGTGAAGACCTGAACCAGCAGCGGGTCGCGCCGGAGCCAGAGGTCGCGCGCGTCGTCCAGCGGCACGATCGCGAAGCGATCCGGCGCGGTGAGCGTCTTGTCGAGCACACCGATCACCTGGAACGTCCGGCCGCTCGCCAGCTCGAGCGACCCGCCGACCCGCAGGCGGCGCGAAGCCCCGAAGTCGGCGCCGACCACCACCACCCCGCGATCGCCCGGGCGGAGGAAGCGCCCGTCGCGCACCGGGAGCTCGCGGAACTCGCGATTGGACATGCGCACCGCCGGATCCACGCCCAGGATCAGCTCCTGGGTCAGGGTCAGGAACTGCGACGTGGTGGGGTTGAGCGGCAGCATCACCTGCCCCTGCACCGCGGCCACCGCGGGGACCCGCGCGATCTGCTCGATCTTGCTCGCGCGCAGCAGGCCACCCGCGGTGAAGCCGGTGCCCATGCCCATGCCCTCGCCGGCCACCGAGATCTGGCCCAGCACGAAGCGATCGCCGCCGTCGATGAAGCGGGTGATGCGCTCCGCCATCGCGCCCAGCGCGACCAGCCCGGCCACGCCGACCGCGATGCCCAGCACCGTGAAGAGGTAGCCCCGCGGGAGGAGCCGGCGGATCGCTACCATTCGAGGCGGGATTCCGTGGTCAGGCCCCGGCGGCGGCGGACGAAGCGGTTGATCCCGACGATCATGAAGAACACCTGGAGGCCCAGCTTCAGCTTGAGCGAGCGGCGCACGAAGGCGCCCCCCGCATGAACGAGGGATCGTAGAAGTTCCGGATGAAGCGCTGGAAGGAGCCGACCCCGCTGCGGACTCGCCGCTGGTAGCCGCGGAAGCGGCGCTCCTCGAAGCGGTTGTCCCGGAACGCCCGCAGGATCTCCACCGAGGCCATCTCGGCCGACTGGGTGGAGACGTAGACCCCGGACGAGAAGATCGGGTCGACGAAGGCGAGGGCGTCGCCCACGCACACGAAGCGGTCGCCGATGGCGGGATCGGTCCGGTACGAGAAGTTGGACGCGCTATGCACCTTGGTGATGCGAGGGGCGCCGTCGAGCGCCTCCTGGAGCGCGCGGCACTGCGGGACCAGCGAGTCGTAGAGCTGCTCCAGGTTCCCCTCGCGCCCGCGCACGGTGCGCGCGTGGAGCACGCAGCCCACGCTGGTCGTCCCGTCGTGGAAGGGGATGTACCAGAACCAGCCCGCCGGGAAGATCAGGATGCGGATATTGCCCTTCTCGAGCCCTGGCCAGCGGCGCCCGCCGCCGAAGTGGGCGAAGAGCGCGACCTTGCCGAGCCCCGGGATGGGGCGGCGCTGGCCGTGGCGAGAGGCCAGGAAGGAGTCGCGGCCGCTCGCGTCCACCAGGAAGCGCGCGCGGAGATCGCGGGAGCCGGAGGCGTCGGTGACCTGCGCGGTCACCCCGTCGGCGTCGAAGGCCACCCGATCCACGCGGGCGGGCTGGAGCAGGGTCACGTTCGGCTGGCGGGCCGCGTGGTCGAGCAGGATCTTGTCGAACTCCCCGCGCTGGACCTCGAAGGCGTGAGAGGGCCACGGCTTGCCCTCGCGAAACAGGAAGTGATGCCCCAGGTCCATGTCCTGATCGTGAAAGTAGGCCCCGTACTTCGGGATGAAGCCGTGCGCCTTCACCTCGTCGAGAACGCCGATCCGCTCCAGGACCGGCACGTTGCACGGCAGGAGCGACTCGCCGACGTGGAAGCGCGGGAATACCTCACGCTCGACCATCGCCACCGTGAGGCCGCCGCGCGACAGGAAGGTCGCGGCGCTGGACCCGCCCGGACCGCCGCCCACCACCAGCACGTCGTAGTCGGCCGCAAGCCCCGCCGCGGCGGTCCGGGGCGCGGGGGCCTCGAGCGTGGCGCCCAGCTCCTCCTGGCGATAGAGCCGCCGGACCATCGGGCTGAGCCAGTCGATCCCGAAGGCGGCGACCGCGCTCCGGCTCAGCGCGAGCGCGAGCATGAGCGGGGTCGCGGCGGTGGCCACCGCGGCCAGGCGCAGGCCGCGCGCATGGGGAGAGCGCCAGCCGTCCTCGACCGTCCGGATCGCGCGATCCGCGATGAACGTGCCGATGGCCAGCGCCCAGCCGGGCGGGTTGGAGCGCTGGGAGGCCGCGAACGCGTACATCTCCCGGTGCCGCGCCCGGAGGCGCGCCGGACTGAAGATCCCGACCACGTAGAGCGTGGTCGCGGCGGCCTCGCGCGCCCAGCGCGTCACGATGCGGCCGGCCAGGAAGGTCCCGACCGCGAGGCCGTCGCGCCCGGGGCGGAAACGGCTGCGCCGGTCCTCGAAGTGGATCGGGGTGATGGGAATCTCGAGGATCCGGCACCCGAGGGCGGCGGCGCGCAGCAGCATCTCGCTCTCCAGCACGAACCCGCCGTGGCGCGGGGTCACCGCGGCGAGGAGGGGCGCCGGGTACACGCGGAACCCGGACTGGGTGTCGGCCACCGGCACGCCACCCAGCCAGTCGATGAAGAACCCGGCCACCCGCAGGGCCGCGAGACGTCCCGCGGGCATCACCCGGGCGGGTGCGTCGGCGAGGCGGCCCAGGCGCCCGCCGATGACGAGGGCCCCGGGCTCCTCCACCGCCGCCTTGAGCAGACGCGGGATGTCGTCGGGATCGTGCTGTCCGTCGCCGTCGAGCGTCACCACCCACTCGGCCCGGCGCTCGAGCGCCGCCGCGAACGCGTACCGCAGGGCCGCGCCCTTGCCCCGGCGCCGGCCGAGCGAGACGACCTCGGCGCCCGCGGCGGCCGCGAGAGCCGCGCTCCGGTCGGTGGAGCCGTCGTCCACCACCAGCACCGGCCCGTGCAGGCGGGCGCGCTCCACGATGTCGCCGATCGTGGCCGCCTCGTTGAATACCGGGATGACGATCAGGTGGTCGCTGGCCGGATTCACGCGGCGGGCTCCACCACCAGCGCGATGCGGCAGCCGCCGCGCGCGATGCCGTGCACGAGTACCGCGGACGTGCCGCGCGCCGCGTCCAGCGCGGCCGCGCCCACGCGCAGCGCCCCGAGGCCGCCGTGCTGGCCGAAGAGCGGGGCCAGGGAGATCGGCGGGACGAGATCGGCGGGCGCGGCCAGGTCGCGGCCCAGCAGCGCGCGCTCCCAGTCGTCCACCGCGGGGTCGCCGTTGCCGGCGCCGTAGCAGCGTGCGACGCCGATGGCCCCGCGCCCGCGGATCAGACGCGCCACCGGCGAGCCGGGATCCGCGCACCCCGCGTGCCCGGTGTGGGGCGCGACCGGCACGTTGCCCCAGGCGGTCGCGGTGATCTCGGCGATGATCCTCGCACCGCGCGCCCGCGCCGCCTCGCGCTCCTCGAGCACCAGGAACGTGGCGCCTTCGCCCAGGACCGTCCCGTTGTGATCGGCCGCGTAGGGCCGGCAGCCCTCGGGGCCGCGCCCGCCCATCGGGGAGAGCGCGCCCATCTGGGCCAGGCGCTCGTACACGTCGGAGAACAGCTCGTCCACCCCGCCCGCCACCACCGCCTCCGCGCGCCCGTCCGCGACCAGGCGCGCCCCGCGCGCCACCGCGAGATCGCCGGCGAGCGTGGCCTGGTTCACGGTGATGGACGGGGCCTTCGCCCCGATCGCGATGGCCGCGATGGAGGCCATCGTATTCATCACGGTGTTGGGGAAGATCATCGGGGAGAGGCCGGCGGGGCCCCGGCGCAGGAAGCCGTGGGCGAAATCGCGGCTCGAGGTGAAATCACCGTGCTCGGTGCCCACCACGATGCCGAGCCCGGGCCCGCCCGCCACCTCTGCGTCGCGCACCGCGAGGAGGCAGGCCCCGAGCGCGAGCCGGCAGATGCGCGAGAGCCGGCGGGCCGCGTCCCGATCCACGAGCGACGCGAGCGTCGCCTCGTCCACCTCGGCGGCGAGGCGGCTCGACATCGCCGCGGTGTCGAACGCGCGCACCGGGGCGATCGTGGAGCGGCCGAGGACCAGGGCGCCCGCGAGGGCGTCGCGCCCGCCCGCGGTGGAGGCGTTGACCGTCCCGATCCCGGTGACGACGACGCGGCGCCCCGCGGTCACCGGGACTTCTCTTTCGTATCCGCTCGGCTCGCCTTCGGCGGCACCTCGCCCGGCCACGGCCGGCTCGCCTCCGGCCGCATCTCGCCCATCTCGGGCCTCTGGAAGATGAGGCTTACGTTCTGGCCGCCGAAGCCGAACGAGTTCGACAGCCCAGCGCTGACGTCGGCCGCGCGCGCCACGACCGGCAGGCAGTCGAAGGGCACCTCGGGGTCCACGTGCTCGAGATTCGCGGTCGGCGGCAGCAGCCCGTGCTGGAGGGCGAGGATCGTGGCGACCGCCTCCACGCTGCCCGCCGCGGCCATCGTGTGGCCGACCAGCGACTTGGTGGAGCTGACCAGCACGCCGCCTTCCCCGAAGACGCGCCGGAGGGCGAGCGCCTCCGCGCGGTCGTTCTGCGGGGTGCCGGTGCCGTGCGCGTTGACGTAACCGACCTCGCGCGCGGCCAGCCCGGCCGCGTCGAGCGCTCCCTGCATCGCGTGGATCATCCCCTCGCCCTCGGGATGCGGCGCGGTCACGTGGTGCGCGTCCGTGGTCATGCCGTAGCCGGCGAGGCGCGCGTGGACGCGCCCGCCCCGCGCCCGGCAGTGCGCCGCGTCCTCGATGACCAGGAAGGCGGCGGCCTCCCCGATCGACATGCCGCGCCGGTCACGGTCGAAGGGGCGGCACGGGGTGGGGTCGAGCAGCTTGAGCGCGTTGAAGCCCATGAAGCAGATGTGGGTCAGGGCATCCACGCCGCCCACCAGCGCGGTCGGGGTCACGCCCGCGCGGATGAGATCGGCCCCGAGCGCGATCGAGGCCGCGCCGGACGCGCAGGCCATGACCACCGTCTCCTTCGGGCCGGTGAGGCCCAGGCGCCAGCCGAGGGTCTCCGCGTGCGAGAACGGCAGGATCGAGCGCAGCGCGCCCATCCCCGACGAGGGGCGGCCGCGCGCGATCTCCCAGTACCAGTCCTCGCCCTCGAGCATGCCGCCCCCGACCGCGCCGATCAGGAGCGCGGCCTCCGTGCGGGCGGCGCCCTCCAGGCCCGCGTCGGCCAGGGCCTCGCCCGCGGCCGCGAGCGCGATCCGGTCCGCGCGCGAGCGGCGGCGCGAGGAGCCGAGCGTGCCGATCACCTCGGCGGGAATCTCGGCGGCGATGCGCGAGCGAAAGCCCTCGGTCTCGATGACCGTGATGGGCTTGATCGTGCAGGCGCCGGCGGCGAGCCCGCTCCAGAAACTCTTCACCCCGGCCCCGTAGGGACTGACGATCCCGAGACCGCTGACCACGACGTCGGGCCGGCCGTCACGGGCCGCCGACCGGCTCATGGCGCGCTCATCGCCCGGGCTGGGCCTCGCGCCCTCAGGCCTGGCCGTTCTTGGCCAGGATGAACCGGGACAGGGAATCCAGGGAGAGAAACTCGTCGGTGAGGTCGTGGGCCTCGTCGATCACGATCCCGAAGCGCTCCTCGATGGCGACCGACAGCTCGATGAAGTCGAGCGAGTCCAGGCCCAGCGAGCCGTCGACGCCCTTGGGCAGCGTCGTCTCGAGCGTCATCTCGGCCGCCCGGCGCGGATCGAACTTGAGCCGCTCGACGACGAGCCCTTTCAGCTCGTCCAGCACTTCCTTCTGCGTCATCGACACGACCTCCGTTTCACGCCGCGCTGCCGCGCGCGTGGGAATTCTCCGGGCTCCACTGGAGCCGCGCCTGCTCGCCCCGCCAGCACCCCGACAGCTCGACCGGTCCTCCGCCCGCCCGCGCGCACGCGCGGACTCGAACGAGATCGCGCCCGCGCCGCGCTCCAGCCACAGGCACGCCGCGGTCTCCACCAGCGGCCACCGATAGGAACGGCGGTGACGGGTGTAGAGATCCGCGCACTCCTCGAAGATCTCGACCGCCAGCACCAGCGCCCGGTCACAGGTCCCGGCGGCGAGCAGCCGCGCCGCCTGTTCGATGGCCCTGAGCGTCGCCGGACCCCCCCCGATGACGATGCCGTACGGACCGGTCACCCCGAACTCGATCGCCACCTCCGCCGGCACCACCGCGGGCGCGGTGTAGGCGAAGTGCATCACCCCGCCCCGCTGCTCGATGAACGCGCGGTTGGAGGCCCCGTAGGCCGCGGCGGTCACGTACAGCAACGCCGTCCGCTCGCCCGCGATCGCCTCCCGTGACGCCTTCCCATCTTCAAGCATCGCGTCCACGGCCGCAAGGGCCAGGAGGCATTCCCGGGTGGCGCGCCGGAAGCGGTCGCCCGGGCGGTCGGGGCGGGGAAGAGCGCACTCCCCCAATCCGCGGACTGTACCGCGGACCGGACCTCGCCGGACAGGATGCCCAGTCCCCGGATCGCCGGCGCCTGCATCAGGCGGACTCGAGCACGAGGGCGCCGTTGCAGCCGCCGAAGCCCATGGAGGTGCTCAGCATGATGCGGGGCCGGGCCGGGCGCGCCTGGCCCGGCACGTAGTCGAGGTCGCACTCCGGATCGGGCTCCTCCAGGTGCAGCGTGGGCGGGATCAGGCCCCGCTGGCCCGACAGCAGGCACATGAAGGCCTCGAGCGCGGCGGCGGCCCCCATCGTGTGCCCGAGGCTGCCCTTGATGGAATTGATCGGCACCTCATGGGCCCGGCGCCCCAGCGCCCGCTTGAGCGCGGCGGTCTCGATCCGGTCGTTGAGCGGGGTGGCAGTCCCGTGCGCGCTCACCATGTCGATGTCCGCGGCGGACACGCGCGCGTCGGCGAGGGCGGCCCGGACGGCCCGCTCGAGGCCGCGGCCCTCGGGCTCGGGCGCCGCGATGTGGAACCCGTCGCTCGCGCTGCCGTAGCCCAGCAGCGTGCCGAGCCGCGGGCCCCGCGCGTCGCGCTCGCGCACGAGCAGGGCGAGCGCCCCCGCCTCGCCCAGGAGCAGGCCGCTGCGGCGCCGGTCGAACGGCCGCACCTCGTCGCGCGTGAGCGAGCGGAGCGCGTCGAAGCCGCGCAGCACGAAGCGGCAGAGCGCGTCGTAGCCGCCCGCCACCACCGCGTCCACCTCGCCCGCGCGGAGCAGATCGGCCCCGACCGCCATCGCGGTGGCGCCCGAGGCGCACGCGGTGGACACCGTGATCACCGGGCCGCGCGTGCCGAGCCACTTCGCGAGGGCCCAGCCCGGCCCGTCGTAGAGCGCCTGGGGCAGCCGGCCGCGGCCGCGATCGCCCGCGAGCGCCTTCTCGCCTTCCTCCACACCGCCGAGCGCGGTGCCGACCACCACTCCCACCCGTGCCGGATCGAGCGGCAGCGGGCGGAAGCCGGTCTGCGCGCACAGGTCGTCGGCCGCCGCGATCAGCAGGCGGCTCGCGCGGCAGTCGGGCACGCCCCGCCAGTCCTTGATGCGGCCGAGCTTCTTGACCTCGCCGCCCCGCTGCACGCGCAGGTCGTCCACCCGCACGCGCTCGATCTGCGAGATGCCGGACGCGCCGGTGACCAGCGAGGACCAGAACGCCTCGAGGTCCTGGCCGATCGGGGTCACCACCCCGGCCGCCGCGATCACCACGCGCTCAGGCGTGGCCACCGGGCGGGCTCCAGGCGTCGAGGAAGTTGCGCGGGAGGCGGAGGCGGGCCGGGCGCGGCCGCGCGCCGGCGGACGCGGTGGCCAGCCGGTAGTAGGCGACGCGGTTCAGCCCGGGCGAGTACCAGTCGGGCGCGGCGGGCTCGCTCGGCATCGCTCTAGAGCAGCGCCCAGTAGTACATGCGGAAGGCCCGGATGGGCCCCACCCGGGTGTCGTGGAGGCGGCTCGCCTCGAAACGCCGCTCGGCCCGATCGAAGGTGAGGCGTCCGGGCTCCTCGGGATCGTTCGGATCGTAGACCGTGAAGCGTACGTTGCCGCCCGGATCGAGCGCGTACGCGTAGGCGAGCACGGTGTGATTGAGCTCCCACGTCGGGAAGTTCGTCACGAGGAATTGCACCGGGCGCCCTTCGGCGAGCTCGGCGAGCGTCTCGCGCGCGACCCGCTCCTGCTGCCAGCGCGGCATCGGGAACACCACGCGCCAGTTGGTCCAGTTCAGGAGCGTCCAGAAGCGCCCGACCAGCCCCTCCTTCACCGCCGCCTCCTGGGCGCGCGAGAACTCGTGCAGCGAGGCGTAGCCGGGGATCACGATCCGCCGGTCGGCGGGCCACGAGTCCTCCCAGGGCGCCTGCGCCACCACGTCCTTGACGCGGGCGACGTACTCCTCGGAGGTGAGCCGGGACGCGGCGGCATCGAAGCGGGCGAAGCGCTGGAACTGCGTCACCCCCCGCACCATGACGAAGCAGTAGTTGGCGTAGAGGTCGGGCTTGCCGGGGTTCTTGCTGCGGCTCTCGTTGGGGAACGCGAAGGTGTCCACCCCGAAGCGCAGCAGGTCGGGGGAGGCGGGACGGCGCCCCGCCACGTCGATCGGGGCGACCGAGGCGCAGCCGGACACCACCAACGCCAACAAGAAGAGTCGTGCCGACGCCCACATCACGCGTCGTGCAGTGTACCGCACTTCAGCCCTGGATCGAATAGCCTCCGTCCACCGGAATCGCGGTTCCGGTCACGAAATCGGAGGCGGGACCGCCGAGAAACACCGCGATGCCGGAGAGATCGTCGGGCAGGCCCCAGCGGGACGCGGGCGTGCGCGCGAGGACACGCTCGTGGAGACCCTGAACTTCTTTCCGGGCGTTGGTCGTCAGCTCGGTGTCGATCCAGCCGGGCAGCACCGCGTTGACCTGGATGTTGTCGCGGGCCCACGCCGACGCGGTCGCCTTGGTGAGCTGGACGATCCCGCCCTTGGAGGCGGCGTAGGCGGGCGCGAACGAGGTGCCGAAGATCGACATCATCGAGCCGATGTTGATGATCTTCCCGCCCCCGTTCTTCTTCATGATCGGGTAGACCGCCCGGCTGGTGAGGAACGCGCTGGTGAGGTTGGTGTCGAGCACCTGCCGCCACTCCGCCAGGGTCAGCTCGTGCACCGGCTTGCGGATGTTCATGCCCGCGTTGTTGACCAGAATGTCGAGGCGGCCGAGGCGATCCACGGTGGCTCGCACCAGCGCGTTCACCGCCGCCTCGTCGGCCACGTCGGCCTCGATCGCCACCGCGGTCGCCCCGAGCTTGGCCAGCTCGGCGACCGCGCCCCGGCTCTTCTCCGCGTTGCGCCCCGAGACCACCACCGACGCGCCAGCGCCGGCGAGCCCGCGGGCCATGCCAAGGCCGATCCCTCCGTTGCCGCCGGTCACCACCGCCACCCGCCCCTTGAGCGCTCCGTCCGCCACGATGCCCGCCTCCTCGTCGCCGGAATATGCCGCGTCGTGGCCGAAGTCTACCCGATTGGGGTCAGGTCTTACATTCCGACATTTTGGAGCGGGAGGGCTGCGCCGCTCGCGACGAAAATGTCGGAATGCAAGACCTGGCCCCGGTCTACCGCCGGGCGTGCATGAACTCGTGCCAGGCGAGCCGGTGGCCGCGGAGGAAGTAGCCCATCATGACGAGGGCGGCGAGGAGATTGCCCGCGAGGATGGTCCACCAGGGGACTGCCTCGAGCAGCCACTCGGCGAGGATCGCCACCATCGCCGCGAAAAAGACCTCGAAGCAGCAGAGCAGCATGACGAATGCGAAGAGCAGGCGCGGCTCGCGGTCCGCGAGGGCGAACATGCCCGCGGCGGCCAAGCCGAAGAGCACGAAGGCGGCGCCGTGCACCACCGTGTACTGCAGCACGAGTGGCGTGGTGATCACGAGCGCGCCCGGCTCGCGCAGGCCGTGGAAGAGCGCGGCCCCGAGCAGGGCGGGCGTGCGCAGGGGCGCCCCGGCGGCCGCGTCGTAGGCCAGGAACCAGAGCGCGACCGCGAGCGCGCCGAGCAGCCCGGCCACGATACCCTCGCGCACCACGCGCGTCCAGAGCGGCCCGAGCAGGGCGCGCCCGAGCGCGCGGTGCCCGACGAAGAAGTAGATCAGCATGCCGCCGGCGGCGAGCGCGTTGGCGACGAGGATCGCCCACCACGCGAGCTCGCCGAGCACCGGATGGGCGAGCCAGGTCAGCACCGCCAGGAAGAATACCTCGAAGCCCATCAGCGCGATGAACAGGACCAGCACGCGGCTCGGCTCGCGCTGGGCGGACACGATCAGGTAGGCGATGAGCATGCCGATCAGCGCGAACACCACCCCGTGCAGCACCGTGTACTGCACGACCAGGCTGGTCGCGGTGGGCACCGCGGCCGGATCCGTCACGCCCTGGAACGTGGCGGCGCCGAGCAGCGAGGGCGTGCGGAACGGCCGCCCGATCGCCGCGTCGTAGATGAGGAACCAGACGGCCACGAGCGTGGCCCCGATCAGGCCGGCGATGACACCTTCGCGAACGTAGCGGGAATCGGAGGCCATGGGGACCCTCCTTCCGGTGCTGAACCGTCCACTCCAGATGCCCTCATCGGTACCACCAACCTGCCCCGAGGGCAAGGCGGCCGGAACCGGCCCGGTCAGGCGACCGCGAGCGCCTTCAGCAGGTCCGGCCCGAAGAGGCCGACCCGCCAGTCGCGCACACCCTCGACCTGTCGCAGCGCGGCAAGGTCGGCGGGCGGGGCGGCGGCGAGCCGGTCGATGAGGCGCTGGGGAAAGAGCACCCCCGGATCGAGGCCGATCTCCTTCGAGGCCTTGGTGCGCCACTCGCGCAGCGCCTCCCCGCGCCGCCGCTGGACCCCCGGCACGTGCGGCCGGGGCGTCGGACGGTACACGGGCAGGTCCGCGTCGGACAGCGCGAGCCCACGCTCGATCGCCTCAAGGATGGCGGGGCCGGCGCGGCGCACCACCGGCGGCGTGCAGCCGGGGACCGCCAGGACGCCCTCGGCGTCCAGCGGCCGGCGGGCCGCGAGCACCACGAGGCTCTCGTTGCCCACGATCATGAACGGCGGGCGATCGAGCCGGAGCGCCAGGATCTCGCGCGCGGCGTAGAGCTCGCGCAGCACCCCGAGCCCGCGCGCGTCGAGCTCGCGCGCCCCCTTGATCTTCATGTAAGCGTCGGGGTCGGCCGGCTTCTCGGGCACCGCCAGCGCGGCCAGCCCCGCGCATTCCTCCTCCACCCACTGCGCCCGCCCGATCGCGTGGAGGGCTTCCAGCAGGCGCTCCCGGAGCGGGATGAGGTGCAGCACGTCGTCGAGCGCGTAGGCCTCCTGCTCGGCGGTGAGCGGTCGCCGGGACCAGTCGTCCTTCTGGCGCGACTTCACCGCGGTGACGCCCAGGTACTGGGTGAGCAGTCCCTCGAGGCCGAGCGCGGGCGCGCCCAGGAACCGCGCGGCCACCGCGGTGTCGAAGAGCGAGGTCACCGTCACGCCGTAGAGCCGTTTGAGATAGGCCAGATCGTTGTCGGCGGCGTGCAGGACCTTGAGGGTGTCCGGATCGGCCAGCGCGCGCCCGAGCGGCGAGAGGTCGCGTAGCGCGAGCGGATCCACCAGGTGTCCCCGCCCGCGCGCGTCGGCGAGCTGCACCAGGCAGAGCTTGCCCGGATAGTGGTGCAGGCTGTCGGCCTCGGTGTCGATGGCCAGCGCCCCCGCCCCGTCGAGCTCGCGGGCCAGCGCTTGCAGGTCGTCCGGGGTCCGGATCCAGAGGGGAAGCGGCATGGTCGGCTCGGTTATACTACACCGTCGGCGACAGCACTCCGGAGGAGGAGGAGGACGGCATGCAGATCGCGGGATCGGTCACGGTGATCACGGGCGGCGCCTCCGGTCTCGGCCGGGCGACCGCGGAGCGCCTGCACGGCGGCGGCGCGTCGGTGGTGCTGCTCGATCTCGCGAAGTCGCCGGGCGCCCAGGTCGCGGCCGCCCTCGGCGAGCGGGCCCTCTTCGCGCCCGCCGACGTCACCAATCCCGACGAGGTGACCGCGGGCCTCGAGGCGGCGGTCGCGCGCTTCGGGGCGGTCACCGCCCTCGTCAACTGCGCGGGCATCGGCACCGCGGACAAGACCTTCGGCAAGCGCGGACCCGCCGACCTGGCCGGGTTCGCCCGCACCATCCAGGTGAACCTGATCGGCACCTTCAACTGCATCCGGCTCGCCGCCGCCCAGATGGCCAAGAACACCCCCAGCGCGGAGGGCGAGCGCGGCGTGGTGATCAACACCGCCTCGGTGGCCGCCTTCGACGGCCAGATCGGCCAGGCCGCCTACTCCGCGTCCAAGGGCGGCGTGGTCGGCATGACGCTGCCGATCGCCCGTGACCTGGCCGAGCTGGGCATCCGGGTGATGACGATCGCGCCGGGCCTCTTCGAGACGCCCATGCTCGCCGGCCTGCCCGAGCCCGCGCGGATCTCGCTGGGCAAGCAGGTCCCCTTCCCGCCCCGGCTCGGACGGCCGGTCGAGTACGCCGCCCTCGCGGCCCACATCATCGAGAATCCGATGCTCAACGGCGAAGTGATCCGCCTGGACGGCGCCATCCGCATGCAGCCCCGCTGAGAACAGGAGCGACCATGTACCATCCGCCGATCTTCTTCGATCCGCAGTTCACGCTAGGGGTGATGGCGGGCTGGCTGCTCCAGGCCGCGGGAGTCGGCGCGCTGCTGCTCGCCGGGCTCTGGTTCTCCATCGCGGGCGAGTGGCGCCGCGGCACTCCGGCGCCCATCGCCTTCCGGGCCCTCACGTATCTCGGGTTCGTGATGTTCCTGGGCGGGATCCTCTGGCAGTTCGTCGGCTACTTCAAGACCGGCACCCTCAGCTGGTAGTCAGGCAGTCGCGCACCTTCCGCATCAGCACGTCGGGCGTGAAGGGCTTCTGCAGCCACGCGGTCCAGCCCGCCTCACCGTCGATCCGTCGGTCCTCGCTCTCCGGGTAGCCCGACATGCAGAGCACGCGCAGCCCGGGGCGGTGCGCGCGCAGCTGCCGCGCCAGCTCCGGACCGCTGACTCCGGGCATCACCACGTCGGTGATCAGCAGATCGATCGGGCCCGGATGCGTCTGGGCGAGGCGGTTGGCGTCCGCCACGTCGAGCGCCTCCAGCACCTGCAAGCCGTTCATCTCGAGGACGTCGCGGGCGAGCGCGCGCACTTCTTCTTCGTCTTCCACGACGAGGATGGTGGGCGGGGGAGCCTCCGGCTCAGACATCGAGGGCGCGCGCCGCGATGGTCCGGGTTCGCACTGCGGGCAACGATGCGCGTCCAGGCGCACCCGCGTCTATGCGTACACGTACGTAATTTGAGGCGCGCCGCTCAGCCATCGACGGTGAGAATTCCACGCCCCACCGCGTAGCGGACCAGATCGCTCTGCCCGCGGAGCCGCAGCTTGCGCAGGAGGTTCGCCCGATGGACCTCGACGGTGCGCGGGCTGATGTTGAGGCGCGCTCCGATCTGCGCGCTCGTCTGCCCCTCCGCCGCGAGATGCAGGACCTCGCGCTCCCGCTGGGTCAGCGTGCGGTAGAGATCGAGTCCGGTGGGGACCGCGCGCTGCGCGTACGCCTCCACCATCTCCTCGGACAGCGGCGGGCTCAGGTGCCGGGAGCCGTCCGCGACCGCCCGGATGGCCCGCACCAGCTCCGCCGCGCTCGAGCCCTTGAGCACGTAGCCCGCGGCCCCGCTCTGGATGGCCTCGACGACGTAGGCCGGGTTCGCGTGCATGGAGAGCACGAGCGCGCGCGTGCGCGGCGAGACCCGGGCCACCCGTCGGATGATGTCGGGCGCGTTCAGCCCCGGCATCACGAAGTCGACCACGAGCACGTCGGGCTTCACGCGCTCCACGAGGTCGCCCACGTCGAGGCCGCTCGCCGCCTCGCCCACCACCTCCAGATCGGCCTCCGCGGCGAGGAGCGCGCGCAGGCCCTGCCGGACCACGTGATGATCCTCGGCCAGTACGATGCTGATCGTCTTCATGAGTCCCCGGCCCTTCGCAAGGACCCGTTGAGCGGGACCTCGGCGGTGAGCCGCACCCCGCGGCCCGGATGGGTTTCCACCGTCAGGTGGCCGTTCAGCAGGGCGGCCCGCTCGCGCAGCCCGGCGAGCCCGCCGCTCCGGCCGGCGCCCAGCACCGCGTCCGGATCGAAGCCGGCGCCGTGGTCCTCGACCTGCACGCCCAGCACGTCGTCGGTGGCCCACAGGCGCACCGTCACCTCGTCCACGTGGCCGTGGCGCGCCACGTTGGTCAGCGCCTCCTGGACGATCCGGTAAACGCCGGTCTCGGTCTCCGGGTCGAAGCGCCGGTCGAGGCCGCTGTGCTCGAGGAGGACGCGGATCTTGGTCTGGCTCATGTAGCGCTCGATGTTGTCGAGCAGGGCGGGCAGCAGGCCCAGGTCGTCCAGGATGCTCGGCCGCAGGTCGAGCGAGAGCGCGCGGATGCGCTCGAGCAGCTCCTGCACCAGGGCCTGCGCCTGCCCGAGGCGCTCGGCCAGCGCGGGCGACGGGGGCTCGGGCACATCGAGGGTGAGGCGCAGCCCGGTGAGGAGCTGGCCGATCTCGTCGTGGAGCTCGCGGGCCAGGTGGCGACGCTCCGCCTCCTGCACCTCCATCAGGCGCCCGGAGAGCCCCTGCAGGCGGCTGTAGAGCGTGGCGTTCTGGATCGCGATCGCCGCGTGGTCGGCGAGGCGGATCAGGATCGCCTCGTCGCGGTCGGTGAAGGGCCGGTCGGCGCGGTTGGAGACGTAGAGGAGCCCCTCCACCTGCCCGCTGATCCAGATCGGGACCACCAGCGTGGCGATGATCCCTTCCCGCCGGGTCGCTTCCGGGTAGTCGTCGCGCACCCGCGGGTCGTCCGGCCGGTTCGCGGTGCGGAAGGGTCGGCCCGAGCTCCACGCCTGGCCCCCCGCGCCGCGGCCGCGCGTGATGCGGGGCGCGTCCGCCTCGCCCACCGCGTGGCCCACCCCGTAGCGGGCGAACATCGTGTCGGACTCGGCGTCCCGGAGGAAGATGTGGGCGATGTCGCTCCCGCACAGCTCCCGACCGGCCGCCGCGACCCGGCGCAGCACCGAGGCGGGATCGAGGGTGGCGGTGATGCTGCGCACCAGCCCGGCCAGCGTCTCGGCCTCGACGCGCCGCCGCTCGGCGTCCGCGTAGAGGCGCGCGTTCTCGAGCGCCACCGCGGCCTGGTCCGCGAAGGCCTGGGCGAGGCGCACGTCGTCGTCCGTGAAGACGCGGCCGCTCACGTCCACCAGCCCGAGTGCGCCGATCACCTGCTCCTTCACGATGAGCGGCACCGCGAGGATGGCGCGGATCGGCGTGGTCTCGATGAACGCGCGCACCTCCGGGGGAAACTGCAGCCGCGGGTCGAGCAGGACATTGTCCGAGACCACCGCGCGCCGCTCGGTGACCGCGAGGCCGACCGCCCCGACGCCGCCCGGGAACTGCGGCCGCCGGGCGCGGACCGGCGACAGCCCCGACGAGGCGGCCTCCTCCAGCGCGTCCGACTCGGGATCGAGACGGAAGACGGAGGCCGCGAGCACGCCGACGAGCTCCCTCACGCTGTCCACCACCCGCTGGGCGACGCCACCGGGGTGCAGCGACTGCGCGAGGGTCTGGCTCACGGTGCCGAGGGCCAGGCTCTCGCGGCGCCGCCGCTCCGTCTCCGCGAAGAGCCGCGCGTTCTCCAGCGCCACCGCAGCCTGGTCCGCGAAGGTCTGGGCCAGGCGAAGATCCTCGTCGGTGTAGACCCGGCCGAGCAGGTCGCCGACCGTGAAGCCGCCGACCACCTGGCCCTTCACCACCAGCGGCAGCGAGAGGACCGACGGGCAGAGGGTCTGTCCCGGACGCATTGTCGCGGTGGACGCAATGCGGGCATCCACCCGCACGTCGGGCGTGACCACCGGCTGCCGGCGGTTCACGGCCAGCCCGACCACCCCGTGGCCCGCGGGAACCACCATGCCGGGCTCGTAGAAGCGCTCGGCTTCTCCCGCGCGGCCGATCACCTCGAGATCGCCCGGCCCGGGCTGGAGGCGGTAGAGCACGGCGGCGCGCACCCGCAGGGCCCGCAGCACCACGTCGGCGATGCGCTGCCCGAGGGCGACCACGTCGAAGGTCTCGGAGAGGAAGCGCCAGACCTCCGCGAGGGCCTCCGCGGTGCGCCGCCGGGTCTCGCTCTCCGCGAAGAGGCGCGCGTTGCCGATCGCGACCGCGGCGTGGCTCGCCAGCAGATCCACGATCTCGCGTTCCTCCTCGGTGGGCGGCGCGGTCTCGGAGAGCGCCACGCTGAGCACCCCCATCAGCTCACCGCCCGCGCTGATCGGCACGCCGTAGTAGACCCGGAGGCCGCGCTCCTCGCTCCACATCGCCGACACGAGCCGCGGATCGCCGAGCGCGTCGGTCAGGAGCACCGGCTGCCCGCTCTCGGCGACCGCGTGGGTGATGCCGCGCCCGAACGGGATGACCTCGGCCACCGTCTCGACGTCCGCCTCGTCATCGTGGACGCCACCCTTGGCCGCGAGCCGATAGCCGCCCCGCTCGACGTCCACCAGGCGCACCACGCAGAAGGCCCGCGGCCGCAGGGAGAGCACCGCCTCCACGACCTGCCGGAGGACGGTGTCCACGTCCAGCGCGCTGGCCACCGAGCGGGCCAGGCTCGCGACCTGCCGGAGACGATCGAGAGAAACGTTCTGCATCACCGGGGACTGGGACGTTAGCGGCCCGGTGCCGCCGTGTCAAGCCGAGGAGAACCGGCCGAGGCGCAGATCGTGGATGTCGAGCGTGGAGCGCCCGTCGAGCAGCACCTCGGCCACCGTCTCGCCCACCCCGGGGGAATGCTGGAAGCCGTGCCCGCAGAAGCCCACCGCCAGGTAGAGTCCCTCCACGCCGGGGGCCCAGTCCAGGATGGCGCGGCCGTCGGGGGTGAGCGGCCGCAGCCCGGCCCACGCGTGCCGCACCTGGGCGCCCTCGAGCGCGGGGACCCGCCGGATCGCCTTCTCCACCGCCAGCTCCAGCATGCCCCAGTCCACCTGCGCCTCGTACTCGGTGGTGGCGCCGATGTCACCGGGGCTCATCAGGATCGCCCCCTGCTCGCTCCGGCAGTAGAAGCCGCTGCCGGTGTCGGTGACGAGCGGCATCGGATGGCGGACGCCCTCGAACGCATCCGTCACGAAGATGTGACGCCGCCGCGGGTCCACCGGCAGCTCGAGGCCGGCCATCCGGCCGACGAGCGGGGCCCACGGCCCGGCCGCGTTGACCACGAGCCGCGTCGCGATCGCGCCGGCCGGCGTGAGGACGCCGGTCACCCGGCCGCGCTCCACCACGATCCCGGTCACCGGCGTGTCCTCCACGATCCGGACGCCCCGGGCCCGCGCCTGGGCCGCGTAGGCCTGCACCACGTCGTTGGGCGAGGCGTGGCCGTCGGTGGGGCCCCAGACCGCGGCGATCGCGTCGTCCATGTTGAGGGACGGCACCAGGGCGCGCGCGTCGTCGGGGGCGATCACCCGCACGTCCGCGCCCATGCTCCGCTGCAACGCGACGTTGTCGCGAAAGCGCGCCAGCGTCGGCTCGTCGGTGACCACGAAGAGGTAGCCCTCCTGGTGGAAATCACAGGGCACCCCCATCTCGTCCTCGAAGCGCTTGAAGAAGGCGATGCCGCGGAGCGAGAGCTCGATCTCAACCCGGGTCGCGAACTGGACGCGGATGCCGCCCGCCGCCTTGCTGGTCGAGCCGGCGCCGACCATGTCGCGCTCGAGGACCACCACGTCGCGCACGCCGCGGCGGCCCAGCTGGTAGGCGATGCTGGCGCCGATGGCGCCGGCCCCGATGATGACGATGTCGGCGCTGCGGGGGAGCGCGGGGCTCATCGAGCGGTCAGATCAATACAGCGTCTTGCGCAGGCGCTCCTGCTGGTCGCGCTCGTAGTCCTCGACGCAGGCGTGCCCGGTCGGCTTGGCCTCGATCTGGTCCCACAGCATGCGCGCCATCGAGGGCAGCCCGGCCACGTCGGGCCAGCGCTCCCGCTCCCAGAGGCCGGAGCGCTTGAAAGCCTTCGCGCAGTGGAGGAAGCACTCCTCGACCTCCACCCCGATCGCGACCTTGGGGCGCTTCCCCTGGACCTCGAGCCGGTCGAGAATCTCCGCGTCCCGCACGATCGAGGCGCGTCCGTTGACCCGCAGGGTGTCCTCGCGGCCGGGGATCAGGAAGATCATGCCGACGTGCGGGTTCTCCACGATGTTGGTGAACCCGTCGATCCGGTTGTTGCCGGGCCGGTCGGGCACGACCAGGTGATGATCGTCCAGCACCAGGACGAAGCCGGGCGCGTCGCCCTTGGGGGAGACGTCGCAGCGCCCGGCCGCGCCCGAGGTGGCGATCAGCACGAAGGGCGCGCTCGCGATGAAGGCGCGCGAGTGGACGTCGAGGCTCGCGTGCTCCTTGAGCACCGCGCGCTCCATCGGCGACCCGAAGATCGCCCGCAGCTCGTCTCGGGACGTCACGGTGTCCTTGAACATGGTCCGGCCTCCCCA
>WNFK01102155.1_pt3 | contig 44301 bp, 35 predicted proteins | sample 5400281 | NCBI WGS metagenome assembly WNFK01 (sample SAMN13153350, study PRJNA577476) | soil metagenome | isolation source: 20 cm soil on Douglas fir-dominated hillslope | place: USA:California | collected 2013-09-17
TCTCGGATATCAAGCCAAACCAGTCGCTCACCGTTCAGGAGGGGAAGGGAATTATCGCGTCCGCGCCGATAGTGTTTGCAAAACCGTCGCCGACTTCGACTCCGCAAACGTCGCCGCAACAGTAAGAGCGGGGCAAGCCCACCTTCCTCACCCCGAGACTTCGTAGTTGCTCGATCAATAATTCTCGAAAGCCTTTCCAGGAAAGTTTGGCAACTCAAGTGAGATCAGCTCGGGGTGGGGAAGGCGGGCTTGCCCCCGCTCTTTGTTCTCTAATCCCGACCTACACCAAGGGCATCGGCAGCGCGGTTTATGTAATTAAACCAGGAGGCGATTAGAGTGATCTGCAGGATGCCCTGGTCATCAAAGCCGACTGCGCGCAGTCGTTCGTGATCCGCGGGTGAAATCCTGGTCGCATCTTTCGTCACCTGCACCACGTAATCAAGCATCACTCGATCCTGCTCGGAGATAGGCGCACTCTTGTAGTCGTCCTCCAATGCTCTGACCATCTCGCCATCCAAAGTAACCCGACGCAGAAACTCTGCGTGAGATTCGATTCAATAGTGACACCGGTTAGTGACCGAAACCATGGTTGCGATCATCTCGTGTTGATGGCGTTGCAAAGGTAAGTCCGGTGACATCAACGAGCCGTAGGTCGCGAACGCGTGGTAGAGGGCTTTCGGAATCAAGCTGTGAGACTCGACGATTCCCGAGGATTCGCCGTCCGGTGTGGGATGGACAGGAGTGGCATATTCGATTGGATATAAATCTCGTTGCGCTTCCGCGGCCTGCTTTACTTCCTCGCTCTCGGAAGCTGGAATGGTTTTGATCCAGGTCATTGAATTCCTCTCACTGATGTTTGTTAGTTGGTACCCGGCTAAAACTCGAGTCGGGGGAAATTGCAGGTTGGGAAGGGTGGTTTACCCCCGCCGTGTTTCATTATCATTCCAACATGAAATATGTCATCGCCTTTTTGAACACACGCGAACTGGAGGCGAAGCTTGAGGCGGGGGTAAACCACCCTTCCCAACCTGCAAATTTCCGCGGCTTGAACGACTAACAGTTTGCCCTAAAGCGTCCTACCGCCGAAACAGCAGATAGTAAACCGGCAAACCCATGACCACCACTCCGACGCCCATCATTGCCTCCCTGGGATGATGCCCGCCCAGAAGAAAAAGTAACAATGCAATCAAGAGCAAAAATATTATTGGCGTGACAGGATAACCCGGTGTGCGATAGACGATGCCTTGTAGATCTCGGCGGCGGAACACAAACAGTGCCGCGACCGTGAGCGCAATGAAAATAACGACGACAAAAACAAAGTAAGACATGATCGTGTCGAAGGTGCCGGCCAGCACCAGCAGCGAGGCGAGCACCGCTTGAATAATGATCGCGCGCGCGGGGGTACCATAACGGGGATGAATCCCATGACCACCGCTGCCAGACTTCCCAATACCGCCACAATCACAATGCCCGACAATATCTGACCGCCGAGATGACCGAACAATGCCTCACCTGCCTGTGCGGCAAAAGTTTCGCCTGAGGTGACCTGTTCCAGCGGCACGAGATACACGAATGCCGCGCTGGTGAGGATGTAAACAGCCGTCAGGATCGTCACCCCGTAGATCAGCGCTCGCGGTAAGTTGTGTTCCGGATCTCGCACTTCGCCGGCCAACTTACTCAGATCCCACCAGCCGCCAAATGAGAAAAACGCACCGACAATGCCGCCGGCCAGGGCAGCCAACAAGGCTTCCGAACCTGGACGTTGGGCCACCAACGGCGTGAAGTTGGACCAGTGTCCGGCCCTGAGTCCAAAGCCCCAGATGATCACGAAGGCAAGTAACCCGAGTTTAAGAATGGTAAGCCAGCGAATCATCCAGCCTCCGAGCCTGACTCCACGCATGTTAACTAAAGCTACGAATAGTATTGAGCCAATGGCTACCATTTTGAGACCTGACGACGACAGTCCAAAGATGTAACCAACATAACTGGCCAATCCGACCGCGAGCAGTGCCGTAAGGCCAGGGTCCATCACCAACAACGCCATCCAGCCATAGAGGAACGCGATGGGCCGTCCGTATGCCTCGCGCAGGTAAACATAACCGCCTCCGGCTTCGGGAAATCTGGCTGCCAGCTCGCCGTAACAGAGAGCGCCGCACAAAGCCATGCCGCCCATTAGCAGCCAGACGATTAATAGCCAGACCGGCGAACCCAGCGACTTGGCCATACCGGCGGGAGTGAGAAAGATCCCGACGGCGATGACTTCACCGACAATCAGGGCTGTGGCCGTACCGAGACCAATTTGGCGTTTTAGTTCGACGGGTTTGCTCAATGGTTGGTAATCAGAAGGTAGTGCCCAGCGTCAAGTGATTGTCTGGGACCGCGGGCGTCCCGCCCGCAACGCTCGCCAGAGGCTTGTAGGTTTTCGGTAGTCGCTTTCTAGCCCATTTTCTCGCTTTGCGCTCATTTGCGGGCGGGATGCCCGCGGTCCCGGACAATCACTTAACACGCTAGAAGGTAACTCGCGCTGCAAATTGAAATGCACGTGGCCCACCGGAGCCAAACACTCCGCCCGCGGTAGTGACAGGCCGACCAAAACTCGATGAGCGCAGAAAGCCGGCAGTGCTCGGATCGTTATTGTCACGCACCAGCACGTTCGAAAATCCCGAATAGTTTGATTTGGAAAAACCCAACACGTTGGTCACGTTGAAAAGGTTGAAAGCCTCAATCAACGGCTCAATCTTCACACGTTCACCGATCCTGAAAACCTTCGAAAGGCGCAGATCAAACGAACTAAAGTTATCGCTAAAACGCGCCTCGCTTGAAACCAGCGGCAAAGGCTCACCACCAAATCCCCCAGCGGCGTTTAGTTGAGTGATGAAAGCGTTCAACTCCGCGGCAGTATGAAAGAGTCGGCCGCCGGCATTGCGCTGCAGTTGTGGAATTCTCTGGCCCCCGCCAGGTACAAGAATATCCATCGGTACACCGGAGGCCAGAGTTAGGATCGGAGCGAGGCGGACTCCGGCGGGCAAATTCATTACGCCAGAGAACGTGAAGCGATGCCGCTGATCGTTTGGGGTTGGGCCGTATTCCAGCTGCAGATTGCTCGGGTTGAGCGGACCGTTGGAAAACGGAATCTGATCATCGTTAGCGTAGTTGAAAGCTTTCGACAGCGTGTAAGAAGCGCGGAATTGATAACGATGGGAAAAACGCTTCTCGAGACTAAGAAGCAAGCCGTCGTACTTTGTCTTCACACTTGACTCGAGATTTGTCACCGAGTCAGGGCCGCCGACGACCGGATTGAACACACTGCCAATTGTGCGGCCGATGATGAAATGCGTGCCGAAGTTATGCAGGTAGTCCGCGCGCAAGACGTAGTTATTAGCGAACTCGCGTTGAATGCCCACGTTCATTTGCTGCACCATGGGATTCTGCATGTCATTGTCGATAATGTTGATTCCCGCAGCGCCGGCGCCAGTCAGGATAAACCCTGAAAACGGATTAGCCAGGGTCGGTGCGGGTGGAGCGAACTGGCCGCACCCCGGGTCGAAGAGGCACGGCGGCGGAATGAAAAAGACGTTGCCGGCCTTCACCTCAATCGGGAGCGCGCGGCCATCCAATCCGCGCTCCAGCGACTGAATCTCAAGTGTGATGCGATCATAATAGATACCATAACCGCCATGCAGGCTCAGGCGACCATCCTTGGTCGCATAATTAAAGCCAACCCGCGGGCCGAAATTATTCGTGTCCCGGCCGCGCTTGCCATGCAGAAATGGCAGAATAATCGGATTGAGTTGACTGACGCGGCTGACGTTTTTGACGTCGGTATCCACTTCGTACCTGAGGCCGATATTCAAGGTGAGCTGGGGATGCAGGTGCCAGTCGTCCTGAATGAAGCCTGCCAGGTAAGTGCTGTCGGCGTTTGGAATCAGTAGTGGTTCTGTAGGCTTGCCGCTACGCAAGGTGACCGCGAAGAGCAGGTCGTTATCATCGACCCGGCCGTCGCCGTTGCGATCGAAGTCCGGAAAGTCTTCGATCATTTCAATGCGCCCTGACTGGAAGACCCGCAGATCAAAGTCAGCGTCGACACGCTGAATCTCGCCGCCAAAGTTTAAGGTGTGATTGCCGCGAATCATCGAGATGGTGTCGGTGAATTGCAGGCGCCGTTGCTTCGTACCCTGCGGCACCCGGAAGGACGCGCCGTCCTGAATGCTGGGAAAGGTAAGCTGCGGCCCTGGAATCACGGGCTCGATGTCGTTAAAGAAGGTGCTGAAACCAAAGTTAAAACTATTCACCGTGCGGGAATTCAAAACGCGCGTGTAGTTTGCGAGCAGGGAATGCGTGTTGTTGACGCTCCCCTGACGCTGAGAAGCCGAACCGATGGCGCGATCCAGCGTGCTCGGTGCAACATCGTCTTCGCGCTGGAGCGAATAGCGAAAGAACAAGTGATCCTTAGCGCTTGCTTGCCAGTCGAGTCGCTCAGTGCTCAACAGATCATTAAGCGGCGCCGGTGCAAAGGTCCGCCTGATTGTTCGTGTCGCCAGATCTCTTGAACCCACAAGTGCCGCTCCATCCTGGTTGCGGTATTCGAGGGAGCCAAAGAACCAGGCCCGATCTTTTTTAATAGGACCGCCCAGGCTGAAAGCCGCGATCAAAAGTTGCCGGCAGACCCTGCAACGTCTTGTTGCGAAAGTAGAACGAGCCGGAACCGTGATATTCGTTTGAACCTGACTTGGTAATGATGTTGATTACCGACGAACCGGATCGGCCCAACTGGGCTGAGAACCGATTGGTGGCAATCTGAAACTCCTGCACGGCTTCCTGCGAAATGTTCTGTACTTGTCCTCCTACGACATCATCATTATCGTCAGCGCCATCGACCGTAACATTGCCTCCCCGACCGAGCTGGCCCGCGGAAGAAATCACAATCGTGTTGCTCTTGGTGGGATCGAAGTTTGGCGCCGGGGAGTTGCCGGGGATAAGCAACGCCAGTTCAAGAAAATTGCGGCCATTCAGCGGGAGGTTTTCAATCTCGAAATCGCGGATCACTCCATCCACCACCGCGTTAGTTCTGTTTACAAATTCGTAGTTATCTTCATCGAGAGTGACCGTTTCCTGCACCGTCACTGCCATCGGCACTTCAAGATCGAACGTTTGTCCGACTTGCAGGTTAACACTGGGAATTATCTTGTCGGCAAATCCTTTGGCCCGCACCTTCATTTCATAAATGCCAGCAGCCAGGTTGGTTATCACGAAGAATCCATCGCCATTGCTGGTGGTTGCACGACTGATCCCCGTGGCTTTCTGAGTAACCGTTATCTGGCTTCCGGTCACCAGCGCGCCATTAGCATCTTTGACAGTCCCGCTGATGCTGGCGGTGGCGCTCTGCTGGGCGAAAGCTTCCGGAACAAAAGTACCGAGGATTGCGATGGAGACAAGAAACAGAAGAATCCTTTTGCAAATCAAGACCATAACTCCTCGCATGACTTGTTGATTAATGCCGTGAACTTTGATGTCTGCGGAACGTGGTGCGCGTTTGGGGCCTGGGAGACGCTCATTTTCAGTCAAGGAAGTAGACCGTAGCGTTCAGGTCTTAGCTTGCCCATCTAAAGGTGAGCCCAGTCCCGGGCTCAAACGCTCGATTCAAGAGACCTTGGCTTGTGCAACAAGTTAGGAAGGGATTTCAGAACCCTTGAATCAACGAACCCAGGACTGGGAAACTGATGCGAACGCTGCGGAGATTAACAGCGCGCCGGGGTTGTGTCATGGCCCCTAAGATGGGGAAGGGGATCAATCTAAAGTTGGAGAAGCAAGAACCATTTTCCATTTGTCATTTGACATGTTCCATTTTTCATTGCCGGACGGTTGTATTCACACACCTCCGACGCCCGTGAGGGATGACAAAGGACGGGCAGCGATCAGGGTCACCTGTCGTTCCCAATGACAAATGAAAAATGTCAAATGACAAATGGCAAATTATTGTTTTCTTGAACACCTAACGTAGATGCACGAGGCCGCGTTGCAGCGCCGTCGTGGCGGCTTGCGTTCGGTCGGTTACGCCGAGCTTGCTGAGGATGTTATTGATGTGGCTCTTGACGGTGGCTTCGCTGATACTCAAGCTGGCGCCGATTTCCTTATTGCTTTGACCGCGCACAATGAGCTCGAGCACTTCCATTTCTCTACCGGTCAAATCTGAGCCGGCCATTCGCTCCACCAGTCGTTCAGCGATGCTCGCAGGAATGTGGCGTGCTCCGGCGTGGACAGACCTGATTGCAGTTTCGAGTTCCTCGAAGAACACATCCTTCAACAGATAGCCTCTGGCTCCTGCCTGCAATGAGCGGTAGATATCTTCGTCACCATCATAGGTAGTGAGGACAATCAACCGCGCCTCCGGGAATTCACGGCGGATAGTTGAAATCGCCTCGACTCCGGCGAGGACCGGCATTCGCAAATCAATCAGCGTCACGTCCGGCTTGTGTTGCCGATAGAGATCGATGGCCTGCTGCCCATTAATCCCCTCGGCGATTACTTCCATGTCCGCCACGGTATTAATCAACGCGACAAAACCCTGACGTACGACCGACTGGTCGTCGATTACCATGATGCTGATCTTGTTGTTCACAGTTTGTGCGTAACCAGCCAGGTTCGTTCCAGTTGAACAGACACCGTGGTCTTCAATGGCAAATGAAAAATTTCAAATAGTGGATTCGACTTCGAGGTGCAACTGATGCAGAACCGCGAGCGGTAGCGAGCGGATGCCAGCACTCAATGTTGAATCCGCCAGAACACTCTGATCACTGTTGACCGTGACATCCGCTCGCTACCGCTCGCGGTTCTGCATTGGCGCGCTCCCCATTTGACCGCATATGACAGCGATCATGTTGACCTGGTACCCGTTGCACTTCCAAATTGATTCCACCAATCACAAATGGAAAATCTAACTAAGACCACTCGGCTAGCCTCGTCACTTCTCGCCCGAATGTCCCAGGTGCTTGGTTGTCTGTTCGGTGACGCTGAAAGGTGCGGCAGTAAAATCACTGGTGTCAGCGGAGCGAAGTTGGCGAGGATCCGCAGATCCTGCCAAACTCTCCTGTTCGCGCTTCCAGTCCCTTTTAGATAATTCCACCAGTTTCTTGCTGACGACCGTGCCGTTTATTATGAGCGCCAGGCCAACAAAAACAGGTATCACCCCGGCTATCCAAAGTCGACTAAGGATCTCGGCAACGTCAGGAGTGACTTTGCCGCTGGCAATAAGACCTCCCATAAAGACAAACAGGAAAATTGCCAGGGCCAGGCCCACGCTACCGACAATTACGCCTGCTTTGATTTCGTTGTAACGCCTAACCTCGGGTGTAATCCCTCTCTGAAGGTCAAGCTCTGCCTTGCGTCTCTTTTTTTCTTCGGCAGAGAGAAACATCTCCTGCACCCAGGTCTTGCTCCAATCAAACTTCTCTTCGGGTTCCCGCGTGGTAACCACCTGCATAACGGCATGCAGGTTTACGCCGCAGACTTTGCAGAACTTCAGTTCTTCACTTTGAGTAGAGCCACATTGTGGACAGAACATACAAACTCCTTACTACATTGAGAAGTGAAAAGTGAAACATCAACACCCATTATCGGCTGAGATTTATTCTTACTTTTCACCTTTCACCGATTTTCACCTGCTGGATTCAAGTTTGAAATGCAACAGTCTGATAGTTGCTGTTGGCTTCAGCACGTAGGGCTGGCAGATGGTAGCCGGTGGTTGAAGCGAAGCGAAAACCACCGGAACAAATAAAAAAAGAGTTGCACCCCGTCGAGGTGCAGTCTTCCTCCTGGCTTAACCGGTGGTCTACGCTTCGCTACGACCACCGGCTACTTTCTGGCAACCCTGCGGGTTGGACTGTACCACTTCAAGTTTGAAATCCATCCCTTTCACTTTTCACTAATCGGCGCGTCAGCCACTATTTCAGTCCCGGAGCCTTCGTTACTATGAATCGACAACGTGCCGCCAATCTGCGCCGCGCGCTCGCGCATGCCAACTAACCCGAAGTGACCAGTCTGTCCATTTTCCGCCACTTGATTGTTAAAACCGCAACCATCATCACGTACGCTGAGTTGGACTCGCCCTGCATCGAATACGAGATTTATAGAAATTCGTTTCGCCTGCGCGTGTTTCACAGCATTGTTTACGGCCTCTTGTCCAATGCGCAGCAGATTGTCTTCAACCAATCGCGGCAGCGGCCGGAAAGTACCATTGACTTCAACCTGAGCCTGGATAGGTGTCTCACTCGTTAAGCGACGCGCCGTCTCACTCAACGCGGTTGGCAGATCGTTGTTTTCCAGAGCCGACGAACGCAGGTCCCAAACATAGCGACGAGCTTCAGCGATACCATGGCGAACCTGGCGCCGGGCACGATCCAGGTGGGTCCGGGCCGCATCAGCCTCCGGCGGCATGGTGCGCGCGACTACTTCCAGTTGCACTGATATCCCGGACATCTCCTGCGCCAGGTTGTCATGAATTTCTCGGGCGATGCGAGTACGCTCCGCCAGCACGGCGCCGAATTGCGCTCGCATGCCACCCACGCGAAGACGATATAGTAGCCACGCCAGCAGGGCCAGCCCAAGCAAACAAAGCGCGTAAAACGAGTAAGTTTGATAGAAATATGGTTTCAGGTAAAAGTGCAGCGTCGCTCCGGTTTGATTCCAGACGTCGTCGTTGTTACCGGCGATCACGCGAAACGTGTAAGAGCCAGGACGCAGGTTAGTGTAGTAAGCGATGCGGCGGTTACTGCTATCGATCCAGTCCTTATCAAAGCCTTCCAACTTGTACTTAAACCTGACTCGCTCCGGCGCCACGAAGCTCGGCGCCGTGTAATACAAATCAAAGCGCGTAGTGCCCGCCGGCAACTCAAGGCGATCACTCGGAGCTATCGATTGGTCATCGATACGTATCTGTTCAATCACTACCGGCGGCGCTTGGGAATTTGTTTTTATTCTTTCGGGGTCGATCATTGCGACGCCCTTAATAGTCGGGAACCAGAGTTTTCCGCCACTACCCTTCCATCCGGCCGGATCGCCACCGCCGCTACACTCGCGCGTCATCATGCCATCAGCCGTACCGTAGGCCACCGGCGCGATTGAGGCGATCTTTCCGTCGGCAAGTTCGTCGAGTGCTTTTTTGTCGATGTGATAGATGCCTTTGCGACAACTCAGCCACAGGTTGTTTCGCCCGTCTTCGAGGATCCGGTAGACAACATCATCAAGCAGCCCATTGCGCGTTGTGTAAGCAGTGAGCTTTCCGCCTTTCAGTCGATTCAAGCCGCCGCCGTTAGTGCCGATCCACATCGTCGAATCGGAATCCTCATAAATCGAGATAACTGCATCGCTGGAGAGACCATCCTTGGTTGTAAGCGTTGTAAACTCTTCATTCGCGAGTTTGCTCAGGCCGCCGAACGTGCCGACCCATAACGCTCCTTTGGCGTCCGCGTAGAGTGTGGTGATGAGATCGTTGGGAAGGCCGTCCAGTTCGGTGAAGGTTCGAAAGACTCCGTCGTGAATGCGAGTCAAGCCGCCGCGGGTCCCGACCCAAAGATTGCCTTGGTGATCTGCACAGATCGATCTTACATCGTTGTTGGCCAGACCGTCGGCGGCAGTATAGGTAGTAAACTTCCCATGACTAAAACGATTCAATCCTTCGGGTGTACCCGCCCAAAGATTTTCTTCGCCATCGCTGAACAAGGCCAACACCACGTTCCCCGACAATCCATCGCGAGCAGTGTAAACGCTGACCTTGCCATCCTTCAGCAAATTCAGGCCGCCGCCATCAGTTCCGATCCAGGTATTGCCGCGCTGGTCTTCGTAGATCGACTTGATGACATCGTTTGAAAGTCCATTTTTCACCGTGTAGGTAGTGAACTTCGTATCTTTCAGCAGATTGATTCCTGCTGACTCCGTACCGACCCACAGGTTTCCTTCGAGATCCTCCAGCAGGGAAAGAATAGTGCTGGTTGACAACGCTTCTCCGGTATTGAAACCAGTGAACCTGCCGTTCATGAAGCGACTGAGTCCGCCGGCCGTTCCGACCAGGAGATCACCATCCCGGCCCGCATGTAAGGAAATTATCCGGTCGTTTGGCAGACCGTCGCGGGTTGTATAGGTTGTGAAGTGCCCGCCGCTGAACGACGTCAAGCCACCGAGCGAGCCGAACCACAAGCGGCCATCCCTGTCTTGTTGAATAGCTCTGACACTGTTACTGCCAAGCCCGTCGCGAACTGTGTAGTTCGTAAAGTTACCATCCTTCACCCGGCCCACACCGTAAGGCGTGGCCATCCAAAGCGCACCCCCGGCATCTTCAAACAACGCCTGGATACTCCCTCCCATCAGCCGATCTTTGGCGGTGAAGGTGGTAAGGCCACCATTCTTGAAAAGGCCCAGCCCGGTAGCGGTAGCGACCCAGAGACTGCCTTGGCGATCTTCACAAATGGCCTGAATCGTATTACTGGGAAGGCCTTCATTCGTGGTGAAGGTGGTGAACTGCCCATTCAACATGCGCACCAGCCCTTCAGCTGTTCCGATCCAGAGTGCGCCTTGCCGGTCAGCTAACAGAGCGCGAATGTAATTGCTCTTGAGTTGCGGAGTGTTCTGCTTGTCGAAGACTGTGAATTTTATGCCATCGAAGCGGGCCAAACCCTCTTCAGTTCCAAGCCAGATGTATCCGTCGCGGGTTTGCGCGATCGCGTGAACAGTGTTTTGCGGCAAACCGTTTTCAGTCAGCCACACGTCGTGTCCATATTGGGAAAGGTCTCTGCCGGAATCCAGCGCCATGACAGGCCCGCTGCCACTCAGCAGCAGCAGCAAGAAGACAAAACTCAGGCAGGGGATAGAGCTTGAACGGCGCATTTGATTCGATGGCATTGTCGGGTTAACAGGCTGAACATGCAATACTGCCCGTGAACCTGCGGAACACTTGTTTTTCGAACGGCATTGTGGCGTCAGGGCCTGAGGCGACTGCTTTGTAACGGCTATGCCGCCTGATGTGCGGCGGTGGCTTTGCCCCGCCGGCCCGTTCGGTATTCCTTCTGGGCTACGCCCTGGGGCGCAGCCCCAATCATTAGTGGGGGAGCTGGAACGGAAGGGCATAGCCGCTTCCGCATATCGGGCGGCGGAGCCGTGATTGAGTGATGCTCAAAGGACCCCTTAAACATGGCTACTGGCTCGTCGCACGATTGGTCCATTTTGTGTTGATGGCGTAGCTTGGCATTACACTAATCTGAACAAAGTCCGCGAGGGCGGCGTATTAGTCAGTCAACCAGTGCAAGTTAGGAACGGGCAAAACGTGATCCACCAAGGGACACCGACAAACAGGCGGTACAGCAATTTTCGATAAACCGGATCGTAGGAATACGCGTACAATAAACAATCACTAACTTTACGATGTCGAAGGGCATCTGCCGCGCAAAATGGTTAGGGGTCGATAGTTGACGGACATCGTTAACCTTTTCTTCAGGTAATCTTCAAATAATTTTCCCAGGGGATGTCGATCTGAGCGCTCGAGATTCGACTTAACAGTGAGGGCAGGGAAATCTCATGAAATTCAGTAGGTTGATCTTGAAGAACATCTTGCGGAACAAGCGACGCACCTTGCTGACCGTCTCCAGCCTGGTGGTTTCTTTGTTCCTCATAATTACTCTGGCCACGATACTGACCGAGTTTACTCAAGGCCACGACGCAGCCAATCCACTGCGCCTGGTTACCAGGCACGCCGTCTCGCTCGGATTTACTTTGCCAGTGGCCGAGGCGCAGCGCATTGCGACGGTGCCAGGGGTTAAGAGCGTGATGCCGTTTAGCTGGTTCGGTGGCATTTATATAGACGAGAAAAACTTCTTCGCCAACTTCGCTGTCGACGCGGCCAAATTACGAGAGGTCTTGCCGGAACTAAAAATGTCTGAGCCCGAGTGGCAGGCATTCATAAATGACAGGCAAGGCGCCGTTGTTGGGGCGAAGCTGGTGAAATTATACGGTTTCACCCCCGGCCAGAGGATCACGCTGCGAAGCCCAATTTATGATCGCAGTGTCGAGTTCATTGTGCGCGGCGTTTCCACTGGCCTCGATGAGAAGACGCTCTACTTCCACCACGACTACGTGAATGAATTGGTGCCGGCCTGGGCAAAGGATCGGGTGAGCACCTTCAGTATCCTGGCGAACTCGGCGGACGATGTGCCCCGTATCTCCCAGGCAGTCGACTCGATATTTATTAATACCGATGCGCCGACAAAAACGGAAAGTGAACGTGACTTTGCGATTAGCTTCGAGACAATGTTTGGCGGCGTCAAGCAATTCATGTATGGCATCATGGGGGCAATCACCTTTTCGCTCCTGCTCGTCATGGGGAACACGATGGCAATGACTGTGCGGGAACGTACCCGCGAGGTGGGTATGCTCAAGGCTCTTGGTTTTCAGCGAGGGACCATTGCCACGCTATTTGTTGGTGAGGCACTGGTGGTGACTACCGTGGGAGCTTTGATCGGCATCGGTGGTGCCGCATTAATCTTCAACTGGATAGATTTTAGTCTCGTCATACCGAACTTTAATTCGTTTGTGCCAACTCGCTTAACCTTATTGGTGGCTTTTGTTGTCTCAATTCTTGTAGGGCTGGCTAGCGTTGTCTATTCAGCCTATCGCGTTTCAGGTATGACGATAGCGGAGGCTCTACGCAGCACCGAATAATGCCCCTACCGTTAAAATACAACTTTCGTAATATCACGGTGCGTAAGTCCAGCACGCTAGCCACAGCCTTCACGATTGGGCTAACTGTGGGTGTGTTTTTAATGGTAATGGCGCTGGCGCGGGGTATCGACCTCACTTTAAGCACCAGCGGTGAACCTCTTAACCTGATCGTAATGCGCGAGGGCAGTACGGCTGAGATAAACAGCAGCGTCTCTCGCGAAAATCTCAACAACATAATTTACCTTGAGGGCGTCTCGCGGGAAGGGGACCAGCCACTCGTTGCTCCGGAGACTCTGACCTTAATCTACAAAGCACGAAAGGGGATGAGTCAGGGATCGAATGTTCAAATTCGCGGCATCGGCGCCATGTCCAACAAGCTGCGGTCGGGTTTCAAAATGGTAGCCGGGCGAATGTTCCAACCGGGGTTGGCTGAAGCTGTGGTTTCCCAGCGCATCGCCCAACGCTTTCAGGGGCTGGACGTGGGAGATAAATTTCGGATTCAAACCAGTGACTACACGGTAGTCGGTTTGTTTGAAGCCGGTGGCAAGGCGTTTGAATCGGAGATCTGGGTCGACGGCAACTCTCTGGCAAGCACGACCAAACGAGAAGCCTTCTCATCGGTGTTGTTGCGGGCCAATGACCAGACCGCACTGCAGTCACTGGCAAAGCGAATCACGGACGATCAGCGATTGCACCTCAAGGCTATGCCCGAGCGCACGTTTTATGAGGACCAACAGGGTACTGCCTCGGGCGCCTTGAAAGGCCTGGCAGTTTTTATCGGATTCATAATGGCTGTCGGTGCTGGATTCGCGGGAATGAACACGATGTACGCAGCCGTCGCCCGCAGAACGAAGGAGATTGGTACGCTGCGCGTGCTGGGCTTCCGCCGCCGCAGTATCCTGATTGCTTTCGTTCTGGAATCAGTGGCGATCGCGGTCATCGGCGTCGCCATCGGGATTCTGCTGGCGTTGCCATTGAATTTTATCTCTACCGGCACCGCGAATTTTACGACCTTCAGTGAAATCGCTTTTAATTTTCGCGTCACACCTGACCTGATGTTGTGGGCCTTGATTTTCGGAATGGGTATAGGCTTGCTGGGCTCGTTGCTGCCGTCGATTCGGGCCTCACGATTCAAGATAGTGGACGCTCTGCGCTCGTCGTAGAAAGAATTTCGATCAACCAATAGTTACTATGGCTATGAACCCCAAAACTCAGGAAGACCAGGAGGATCTCAACAAACGACTGAGAAGTTTGAAGATCGATCGCGGGCCCGCACCGTCGTCATCGACAAATACCCGTTCGCCGAAAATTTTGCTGCTGGCGCTATCTGCGCTGGTCGCTCTCGTTGCGATTGGCGGTTATCTTTATTTTTCATCCGCAGCAAAACCGATTTCGGTTGCTGAGGTCAAACTGGAAAATGCCGGCGGCTCGCGCGGCGATACCGTACTGTCTGCTTCCGGATACATCGTGGCGCATCACAAGATTGCCGTAGGCGCCAAAGTCATGGGGCGAGTTGCCTGGATTGGAGTCGAAAAGGGTGACAAGGTGCAGCAAGGCCAGGTGCTGGTTCGACTGGAGGACAACGACTTTCGTGCCCAGGCAAATCAGGCGCGCGCAAACGTTTCCGCGGCCCAGGCGCGGCTCGATCAGATGCGCAGCGGTTCGCGACCGCAGGAGAAACTGAAAGACAAAGCAGGTGTGTTGCAGGCCCAGGCGACTCTGAGAAATGCCGAAGCAGAACACGACCGGACTGAGAAGCTGGTTCGTGCCGGAGTTTCCTCGAAAGCCGAACTCGATCGCGCGATCGCGCAGCGCGACACCGCCCGCGCACTTCTGGAAGCAGCACAGCAATCAAGTTCCATGACCGACATGGGTCCGCGCGCCGAAGAGATTCGAGCTTCCGAAGCACAAGTCCGGCAAATGAGAGCAGCTCTCGACTACGCTGAGACTCAACTTGCCGACACAGAAATTAAAGCCCCAATTTCGGGGACGGTATTGCAAAGGATTGTCGAACGCGGCGAGATGGTGAGTCCTTCAGCTTTTGGCGAATCCGGTGCCCGCACGTCGGTGGTTGCCCTGGCGGATCTCACCGACCTGCAGATTGAGTTAGATATCAGCCAGACAGATTTTGCCCGGTTGAAGTTTGGACAACTTGCGGAGATCGTTCCCGAAGCTTATCCCAACTTAAAGTACACGGGTCGTATTGCCGAGATAGCACCGGAAGCGAATCGCGCGAAGGCCACGGTCCAGGTGAAGGTGAGCGTAGATAATCCTGATGAACAACTGCGTCCCGAAATGAATGCGCGCGTAAATTTCCTGGGAGAAGAGGGACCCACGAAAAGCACATCGGCACCGCGAGTGCTGGTTCCCAAGGCGGCAGTTATACGCAGCGATGGCAGCACTTTTGTTTTCGTCGTCAAAGGCAACCGGGTGGAACAGCGATTAATACGAGTTGGTGAAGAGGTGGGCGAGTTTTATTACGTGCTTGAAGGATTGAGCGGCGGCGAATCCACGGCGACTACCGGAGCTGACAAATTGCGCGATGGCGATCGTGTGAAGGTCAAGTGATTTGCCGGGACCGCGGGCGTCCCGCCCGCAAACGCGCCAACGGCGCGCAGTCTTTCAATAGGTGCTCCGAGATTTTTTCGCGCATCGCGCTCATTGCGGGCGGGACGCCCGCGGTCCCAGCAAATCACTTGAGCAAATACGCACCGAAGCTAATGATTACTGACCACAAACAAGATTAGCGAGGCTGGAAAACAAATATGCCAGGACCGATAGTACAGGTTCGCAACGTGAGCAAGCGTTTTGCACGAGATGGATTCGAAGTAGTCGCACTGGACCACGTCGATCTTGATATCGAGCCCAGCGACTTCCTGGCTCTAATGGGACCGAGCGGTTCCGGAAAGTCCACCCTTCTAAACTTGCTTGCGGGAATCGATCGCTGCACGGAAGGTGAGGTCGACGTATTGGGCACCGACCTGGCGAAGTTAAGCGAAAGTCAGCTAGCCGCCTGGCGCAACAACCACATCGGCTACATTTTCCAAACGTTTAATCTGGTCCCGGTGCTTTCTGCCTTCGAGAATGTCGAGTTGCCGTTGCTGCTGACTAAACTATCGAAGGCTGAACGCCGCCGGAACGTTGAGACCGCGTTGGAGTTGGTGGGACTAAGCGACCGCATGCATCATCAGCCACGCCAGTTATCAGGGGGACAGGAGCAACGCGTCGCCATCGCCCGGGCGATAGTTACTGATCCCGATTTGATTCTCGCCGACGAGCCGACCGGTAATCTCGATGCGCGCGCCGGCGAAGAGATCCTCAACATACTGGCGACGCTCAACCGCGAGTTGAAGAAGACGATCATAATGGTTACACACGATCCACACGCAGCAAGTTTTGCCACACATGAGCGACATTTGGAGAAGGGTGTCTTGCTCGATGGCGCCGCTGCACCTGCTTAAGAGCAAACTCGTTAAAGAATAAAACGATCCACTGAAAACGATAGAATTGCCCAGCTAACCCTTCGGGTTGCGCCGTCGCGCGCAAACGTGAATCAGAACACCAGCGTCTGAATCGAATGCGGCGAGCTATTGACCTGGGCGGCCTCACCAGCCAGCCAAAGGTAATAAGAAATTTGCTTGTCGCTCTGGTTCATCACCACTACGGAAACTTTTCCGTCAGGGTTGACGAAAGCCGTCGAGAGCAGCTGGCTGCGGCTGGGTGAACTGGCGATTCGCCTGGCCCCGGGGCGGACGAACTTTGAAAAGTGTCCAATATAAAAGTAGGAGTTCGTATAGATCAGTTCACCGGTCTTTGTATCTGCGTGCACGGGAGCAAAGCAGAAGTTCTGTACGTGGTTGGGGCCGCCGGTTTCATCAAGCAAGACGTTCCAGTCCGTCCAACCGACAGCGCCACCGTTGAAATCATTGATCATTGAACGCCCATACTGCTCGCCCAATTTCCAGTCAGTCAGCCGTTGCGGGTTGAAGGAGTCGGAACAGCCTTCCGTGAAGATCAGGTTCTTATCAGGGAAGGACTCATGCACGAGCTTGATGTTATCGAACATTGGATCACCGCCGCTCCATGGCTCATACCAATGAAAGCCAATTCCCCAAACATAACGCGCCGCATCGGGATCAGCCAGGATGGTTGATGCTCTTTGATATACGAGGTCGCGGTTGTGATCCCAGGCAATGATCTTTTTATCGCTCAGTCCGGCCTTTTTCATGGTTGGCCCGAGGTAGCTTTTCAAGAAGTCTCTTTCGTCCTCAGCCGAGAAAATGCATGACTCCCATTTTTGCGTCGCCATGGGCTCGTTTTGAACCGTGATGCCCCAGATCGGGATACCTTCGGCCTGATAAGCTTTAATGAACTTAGTGTAGTAGTTGGCCCAGGGTTGATAAAACTCCGGCTTCAGTTTTCCCCCATGAAGCATATCGTTGTTATCCTTCATGAATGCCGGGGGACTCCAGGGGCTGCCAAAGATACTGAGCTTGCCTCCGGCCGCAGCCAGGGCTTGCTTGATGAAGGGAATCCGAAATTGCTTGTCATGGTTGACGCTGAACGACTGCAATTCCTTGTCGCCTTCAGTTACATAGGTGTAACTACCACTCGAGAAATCACAGCTATGAATGTTGGTCCTCGCGAGCGTGTAGCCGATGCCATTGTTCGGATCGAAATAGGCATTTAGAATTTCCTGCTGTTTAGCTTTGGGCAGTTTTGCATATGTCTCGGCGCTGGCATCGGTAAGGGCGCCACCGATGCCATGAAACGTTTGAAACGTCTTGGCAGGATCGACAAATACACAAATCTGAGTTTCCAGGGGCTGGCCCAGATGCTTGAAGGCCACTTTCCCGCTGGGTGAAAGGCGCTGATTGCTTTTGTCGGCGGTGTTATAAACTGTTACCTCTTTCCCTGCGACCGAAAACGGTGCTGCAGGTTCGGGAGGCTGAAGACTTTTCGCCGACGCCAGTTGGCTCTTCGCTAACACTAATGTTGACGACGATGCGGCAAGAAAACCACGACGGTCTATTTTCATAATGGCTGACTTTAACAATATTTAGGTCTAAGTGTTAAGCGAGCGAGGGAAAACAAGAAGAGATCAGCGTCAAGCGCTTGTCTGGGACCGCGGGCGCCCTCGCCGCAAACGCGCCGCACGCGCGAAGTTTTTCGAAAGTTGATTGCCATTCCTTTTTCGGCGGGGGCGCCCGCGGTCCCAGACAAGCACTTGACGCTGGGCATTGAGGACAGATGTCATGAACAAAATAAGACTGTCAATGTTGTTCGTCACTATCTTCCTTACATTCGTCATCACCAGTGCGCAATCGCGAGTCTTGCCGGTATATGACGTCTCACGAACGGCGACGCCCGTTAAGATCGACGGCAAACTTGATGATCCCGTTTGGAACAAGGTCGCGCCCCTGGGCGAATTCCGCCAAAATTTCGATGGCTCGCCCGGCGTCACCAAAACGGAAGCCAAAATGCTTTATGACGATCACTTTCTTTACGTCTCATTTCGCTGCGCCGACAAGAACATCTGGGCGACTATGAAGACTCGCGACCAGCATCTCTGGTTGGAAGAAGTTGTGGAGGTATTCGTCCAAGCGGATCCTCACCAGGGCAGCTACATCGAGTTGGAAGTCAACCCCCTCGGGACGATGCTCGACATCTACCTGCTTGATATACGCAAGCCACTGCATTATGAAAGCTGGAATAGTCAAAAGCTGAAGTGGGCGATACAGCTGGATGGAACTGCAGACGGAAGAGATGGTGATAGGGAGTGGACCTGCGAGATCGCTCTGCCGATTGAAGATGTTGTGACCGCTCCAAATCTCCCGCCCAAGGTTGGAGATCATTGGAAACTGAATCTATATAGGGTCGAGCAGCGGCCGACGCCGGCAGGGCTGGCGTGGTCTCCAACTTTCCAGGAGGACTTTCATGTCCCGAGCATGTTCGGCGAAATAGTCTTCACGGGCAATCTGGTTCGTTGATTACTTGAAAATCTTTGATGATTACCACATTGCTGAGTGTCTGTCCGCGCGAAAGGATAAGGCGGGGGCTGTTTCGCAAATATCGTTTTCCAAGAACAGAGCTGGCTCTTCTTACTTTGGATTAGTCGTCCTAAGATCCAGACTACTTATTAGCCTGTGAAGATTATTGGGATGGATGCCAAGTTGCTTTGCGGCTTCGGTGTAATTGCCCTGGGCTTGCTTGAGTGCTTCGCTGATGAGTCGCCGTTTTGCTTCCTTAATTGCTTCGTGATAATCCGCTTTGGTTGTGTTTTCCGCCGGGCCACTCTCACAGAGTGCCTCAGGCAGATCGTCCGGAACAATTAGATCGGTTGAACCGAGCACGATGGCTCTTTCAATCGCATTCTCCAGTTCGCGAACATTTCCGGGCCAGTCATACGAATGGAGCAGGCGGCGGGCCTCAGGAGAAACACCCGTCACTTTCCGTTTACACTTCTTGCTAAACTCGCCGACGAAGTAAGTTGCCAGAAGCGAGATATCTTCTCGGCGATCTCTAAGGGCAGGCATGACAATCGAAAGCACATTCAGCCGGTAAAAAAGGTCCTCGCGAAACTCTCCCTGCTTGATCGCCGCCTCCAGGTTGCGATTAGTGGCTGCGATGACGCGGATGTCAGTCTTCAGTGTACGCGTACCACCTAGTCGTTCAAACTCGCGCGTTTGTAAGACTCGCAATAAGTTTGCCTGAATCACCGGAGGCAATTCACCGACTTCGTCGAGAAATAGGGTGCCACCATCGGCGATCTCCAGCTTGCCTCGCTTTTGTGTGATGGCGCCGGTAAATGCTCCCTTTTCGTGCCCACACAACTCATCCTCAAGTAAACTTTCAGTTAGCGTCGCACAGTTGATCGCAACAAAAGGCTTTGTCGCCCGCGCGCTGTTCAGATGAATGGCCTGCGCCGCCAATTCCTTTCCGGTGCCACTTTCGCCCAGAATGAGCACGGTCGCTTCTCCAATCATCGCGTGCTCAAGGCGAATTTCACTCTGCAGCCGAGCATTCTCATCAGTTAACCCTTCGATCTGGATCGCGTTTTTCAAAGCGAGGGCTGAGATTCCTGCAATCGAAGTGAGTAGTCGCAAATGTCCTTCGTCAAACCGCGCAGTGGGATCGCTTGTGTCGAGGTAAATCACCCCTAAAGGTTTCTCAAAGGCGACAAGCGGGACACACAGTAGAGAACAAACTCTAGATTCAATCAGGCTAGGCGCGCCGCCAATATTTTCATTCTCAAAGATGTCGTTGCTGAGCAGCGCCACTTCTTCGCGTAACACCTGGTTAGTGATTGTCTTACTAACCCGGGTTGCATCGTCGAGCCCGGTCAGCCGGTTCCAGCCGCACAGCGAGACAAGCTCTTCGCGGCTCTCGTCAGCGAGGAGAATCGCCTCGCGCTCGGCTGGAATAACTTCGAGAATGAGTTCAAGCAGACGGTGTTGCAAGTCACGCACATTACGGATGGACGTAAGCGTCGTACTGATTTTCAAAAGGACATTACGTTCGCGTGCTACGCGCGACTCCGATGGGGAATCAGGCAGCACTTTGTCAGGACGAAGATAGAAGGCATCTTCGCGTTGCAGCCTGACAGTGGACCGTGTAATCAAATCGCCCTCTTCAAACTGAACCGCTGCTACTGCCGCGTCAGATTCGTGAGCCAGGAAAAGAAACAGCAGATCACCCAAGGCAATCTGATCGCCCTGCGCGAGCGGTTGCTCAATCACGGGCAGGCTATTCACAAAAGTGCCGTTGTAGCTTTCGAGATCGAGAATAGTAAACCGGTCGGGCCCATCCGGGTTTGATTGCCTGGTTCTCTTAATAAGACAGTGCCGGCGCGAGACCGACGGATCGTTGAGCGACACGCTGTTAGACGTGTCCCGTCCAATCGAAACCTCTTCGGCGGTCAGAGCGAAGGTCGTTCCCTTAAGCGAACCGGAGATGGCGATGAGTTGAGGATCCATATCGGGCGAAAGCATATCAGAAGTGATAGCCGAACTATCAAGAATGATAGAGGGGAAAGTCGCTCGTTAGACCATCTGGAAGATAAATCGAGTGGGTGGTCTGTCTTAGAGTCCGCAAATAAGCAAAAACATAGAATCAGGTGCGCGGTTAAGAGTTGGAAACTTTTGCGGCATGGCGTTAGCAGTGTTTCCGCCTGCTAGTTCTATCGAATAGTTGAATCTTCACCGTTGCAAGGAGATAAGATGCGTTCCAAATCATCTCATACACGTTACCCTATCCTGGCGTTGGTACTCGCAATTAGTCTGCTGATTACACCCTTGTTGGTCGACGCAAACATCTCAATTTCGAAAAACAGCCGCCCAATTGGTGCTCAGGTTGCGCGTATTGTGATGCCGATCCCCGCTGATTCTCCGACGCCCGCGCCAGGTCCTGTTCAACGCACTTATTCGATCGCGCCGTCCAGTGGAACCCAGGGCAAAGAGTATGAGGTAATTGTCACTCAGGATGGATGCGCCGAGATTGCCAACGCCACGGCTAAACTAGATCTACATGCGCCGACAGGAAGCGGAATTACTGTTGAGGACTTAAATCAAAGGCAATGCCAGGTTACTGGTAGGTTAAGAATCGCTCCCGATGCTCCGTTAGGCATCGTGAAGTTGTGGCTTTCCCAATCGTCAAATCCATCCGCGAGCAAGAGTTTAGTCGATTTCACGGTTACAGGCGTCTCGCAACAGCCGATACCTCCTGGTCTGAATAATAAAGGTCAGGTAGATGCGTTCTGGGCCGTCGTGCCTGACAAAATTGTCAGACACAATTTCGGTAGCGCGGTTTCAAAACACTTTTATGAAATTGAAGTGGTGATTGGGAACGACTCCGGCTACGACCTTCAACTTTCAGGCGTGGGCTTCACCCTTCCAGCGCTCGGAGGCCAATATCGCATTCCGAGCTCCGGATATCGTACAGTTCGCGGAAGCATGGAAGGATTGGGGGAATACAGCGCCCGAAAACTTACAATTGCCAGTCTCAAAAACCTCCCCGCGGTACTTTCCGCATTCTTGCCGTTTTTTCATGTCCCCAATCGGAAGGCCAATTTTTCGACTGTAATTAATCTCATCAATCCGTTTGAAAAAGGTCTCGAGGACGTGTGGCCTGACCTATTGCCGACCCGGCTAGACCGCTTGGCGGATCAAACCTACCGGGATGACGTGTCAACCAAGACGATTATTCCTAATAATGTGCAGGCAAGAATTATTACTTTCGTTCCCAAAAAACTAGTTTGTCCGGAGAAGCAAATGTGTCTGCCGACCGGAGATCAAGACGAAAAACAAAAGGATCCGAATAATCTAAAAAAACAAGCTAAATTAAATGATCAAGATGTCATGCGGGCGCTGGGACAACTCGTGATAGTTGGCCAGCAGATCGAGCATGTTAACCGTGTGAGAGTGGTCAGTACACCGTTTGGAAGTTCGCTCACGGATCATTCGATCTCGGGCAGAATTACTGACGCCTGCAACGTCGGCGTCGCTGATGTTACTCTAACCCTGAGCGGCGGTGGCAACTTTTCTGATCGCAAGACTACGACGGATGCCGATGGGAGTTATAAATTCTCGAACGTTCCTGACGGTCGCACCTATACAATTGAACCAGAATTACCAGGCCTGAGCTTCTCGCCCTCGATTAGTCCGGCATTTTTCCTAAACGACACCAAGGCGAATTTGAATTTTTCCGCGGATCATCTTATCAGGGGAACAGTCACCAAAGGTGGTGTTCCGCTGAAAGACGTAACATTGGAATTAACTGAAATCGATGGAACCACGAAGACGGCAACAACAAATGACAAGGGCGAATATCAATTCGAAGTGACGCGGTCGCACGCGGCGCCCTTCAAAATTATTCCATCACTCGACGGCCATACGTTCACGCCGGCAGAGCGTTCCTGGAGCTGCGCAGATAAAGCGGCGGATTTTGTCGCCATACCCACAACTTCACCTTCGCCGGCAGCGTCGCCGGGATCGTGAATGTATCCGTGACGCGTTGAGAGTAGGCAAGCGAAGGTAAGCGCTTTCTGCCGAAAGGGCTTTACAGGCGTGATGTATTTGAATAGGCTGACGCCCACCTCCGGTGAGGCCTTACACGCGTAATAGGTAGTCGCTCGCCTGGGGACTACTTACCCTCAGAAACCAAGCATCGACGGAAGGAATCAACATGAGCAACGCATATCACGATACACCACCCCCTACAGTCATCGGGGACGGGTCTCTATCAATTGAGCTACGGGACGCTTTGACAATACCTTCTACATCCTCAAACGGGCGATGGATCCACGTGGGACGACCGAACACACCAATTGTACACGTCAAAGTACTTCACGGCAGCGGCGATATCATTTACCGAAACCTCGAGGCCGACGACAGCAGGATTATCATCCTACTGGAAGACGCGAACCATGACCCGGTTGGCGATCTAATCATCACGGGGGGTACTCTCTTTCAGGTCGATAGCGATCAGAAACTGGTCCACCAAGGCGTCGGAGCGGCGAAACGATTGCACAAGTTCGGCCATCCGGGTGCCGGCCCAGACGCGTTTCGCGTCAAGAGCATTGAGATATCAAAAACGACGAGCCCATTGGCCCAATTCAAGGTTACAGCACCAAGAACTTCGGGAGACTCACAGGAATATCGCATTATGATTTGGCATGAGGGAGATTAATGGCCTAGCAAACGTCAGAGCATCACTAAACTGTTGCGCGAGCTCAGGGAACTCGGAACACGACGGCTCCTGACCTTTCATTTTGCTGGAAAGAGGAACTATGAAAAACTCCGACGACGCTCAAATAACTTCCCGCCGCAGTTTTACTCGGTCACTGACGGTTGCTTTGCTGGTGGTTCCGGCTGTCTCTTCGTGGGTTAATGCTCAGAAGCGGACAACAAGAGCTAGGCAGAAGAAGCAGAAGGACCCGTGCGGACACAGATACCATGACACGCCTCCCCCGATTACGTTCGACGATGGATCCTTCGAGATTTGGACACGCGATCCTCTATCTACCAAATCAACCTCCGCCCCGTATCAATACACAGCCTCATTCGGCGGCTCTGCTAATATTTCACACGTCAAACTATTAGACGGGCAGGGGACGACGCTGTATTGCCTGGAAACAGCAAAAGGCAGCACAATGAGGATCGATCTCGCGACGCGGGACAAGTCGATAATTGAGACGATCACCGTCGGCGGGGGCTCGGCCATTGAGGTCACGAGCACAAGGCCCCTTACTGAGTTTCTCGATGCTCATCCAAAAGGTTTTCGTCCTCATAAGTATGTGCATCCTGGCCGTAGTGCGGGCGAGGAATTTCGCGTGGAGAGCATAGAGATTTGGGATGGCGTAAAGAGCTATCCGGCAAAAGCGGGAGATTCCCCAAAATACTTTTCGGAAGAGTTTAGAATAATGCTCTGGCTCGAATAATCGAGCGCCGCATGGGCCGAGTTCAAAACTAGAGTAGTTGCCTGAGTTGTTCGAGCGTCAATCGAACGTCATCTCTCTTGCAGTAAGTTGTGAAGTAATCGCCCCATCGTTCTTCAAGCTTTTTGAGCAAACTGCGCGCACGAGATCCGTGTGCTTTCGCTGCTTGACCGTCTCCAAGTCTATAACAGGCCCGAGCGGCGATTACGCAAGCTCGCCATTCGGATTCGTCTCGATGGTGAAATGCAAGTTGCCGTTGCGCGTCAAGCGCAGCAGTCAGAGCACGTTTTTCGTCTCCCGCTTCGAGAAGTACTTCAGCCAACGCCAAGCGTGAATCGGCTTTTTCATGATCCTCTGCGTCCATCACCAAAGCTACAGCTTGCTCACACAAACTTTTTCCGGTTAACAAATTACCGGACATTGCCTCGATCAATCCGAGTGTTGCCTTAGAGTCGGCCTCGGCAGGTTTCAACGCATTGTGATTTTGTGGCGTGATAACCTTGAGAGCCTCAAGACACTTGTTCCGTGCGTCCACGTAGTTGCCATTGCCCAAGTCTATTTGTGCGGCAATCAAACGGGCCCTAATTGTCCACAGGGCCTTATAGTTGTTATCGTTGCTCAACTGCGTGAGGTAAAGCTTTAGTTCATCGAGCGCTGAGTTCGCCTCGTCATATTGCCCCAGCCGCGCCAGGATGTCGGCCCGATTCAGTAAGGCGAAGGCCGCGTTCAGTGAGTTTTTCAGTTGCTTGTTAAGTTCGTAACTTTCGGTGTAACGAATCAAGGCTTGGGGATAGAAATCTTGTTTTGATAGTGCCGCAGCGACTTCTGCTTGCGAGCGTGCGAGTTGTCCGGGGTCCTCGACCTGCTTCGCAAGCTCGAGCTGTTCATCCAGCGTTTTCACCGCGCCATCGAAGTCGCCTTTCAAGAGTTTCTCGCGTCCCACCATCATCATGCAGCGAGAGACCTCTCGGCGATAACCGCCGGCGTGATAGAAGGTCAGCGCTTGATTTACGAATGGCGCGCCTCTGTCCGCATCCTCCTTCTGAATGTAGAGCGTGCCGAGCAATAGGTTGGCCCGCGCTTCATTACGTTTCTCCCTGTAGCGTTGCGCAAGCTCAAGCGCCTGCTTCAGGTAGCGCTCAGATTCGTCGTAAGACCGCTGAATCATCAAGGCGTAGCCAAGATCCAGCAGCCCCTGAGTTGCCAGGTTCTCCATGTTGTTCTTTCGTGCCAAGTCCAGAGCTTGCAGTGCCAACTGCTGACCTTGCGCGGTGTCGCCGGAGGAGTAGGCGATCGCGCTGAGTAGTAGCAGCGCTCGGACTTCTTGATACTCGTTCTTTGCAAATTTCGCGATATCGAGCGCTTGTTGCGTCATATTGCGCGCCTGCGGCAACTCACCCCTCTGGCTGAGAAGATAGCCGTGCTGATAAGCGACTTCGGCGCTGCCTTCAAAGTTCTGGTTGTCCTTATAGAGCTGGTCTGCTTTGTCGAATGCGGACTTGGAACTTGCTAAGTCTTGTCGGCGACCGTAAAGCACGGCCAGACGCAGAGAGGGAGCGGGATTGTTCTGATCCAGCCTCGATGCTTTGCTGTATTGCTCGATGGCTTTATCAATTTCGTCATGGTTCTCATAGGCGCGACCCAAATCTAGATAAGCGTGAACAGCGTTCGGATTGAGCTTGAGGATCTCACCGTAAGAACTTATGGCGGCTACCAGGTCGCGCGTTACCGTGCCGGAGATCCCGTCCAGGTAGAGGGCATCAGTTCGATCAAGTATTGTTCGATCAGCGACTAATCGTGACGCGGTCAGCAGTTCATCTTTGGCTTTGTCTGTATAGTCCAGTTCACTTAGTGCCTCGGCCCAACGAGCATGGGCTAGTGCGAATTCGCCATCTGCCGCCACGGAACGCTCCAACAGCCTGCTGGCCTGGTAGTACGCGCCTTCCCGTAGTGCGCTCACACCCTTGTCATAGAGTAGTTTGGCTTCGGCGGTAGGCTGGTGTGGTTTGCCACGCGTTATGCGCCAGCCTGCAAACCCAAGGAGGCTAACCAAAATGAGCCCGGCCGCAACGTAGCCCAACGAAAGTCGCGGGCGCTTGAAGATGTCTGACAAGGTGGCGAGGGCGCTGGTCGGACGCGGTGCGGGCATGGGAGCAACCAGCCGCGTGACGGCGTGGCCGGAACCTTGACTCAGCATGTCTGTCTCCGCCTGGTTTAAGTCGGCGATCATTTCGGCTGCGGTCTGGTAACGATGCTCCTGCTTTTTGGTCAGTGCTTTGAGCGTTATGCGATCGAGTTCGCTGCTAACTTCGGAATTGAGTTGTGACGGAGGTGGAGGATCGTCGCGAATTACTTTCGCGCAAATCTCAATCGGGCTGCCGCCAACAAAAGGGGGCTTGCCGGCGATGCACTCATACATCACACCGCCCAACGAGAAGAGATCGCTGCGTGCGTCAACTTCCACGCCCAGTGCTTGCTCAGGTGAAAGGTACATCGGCGTGCCCACGATCACGCCATCTCGTGTCTGCGTATTAAGGAGGACCTGTCGCTCCGGCTCGTCAAGATTTGGCGTCAACTCAATTTGCTTCGCGAGCCCGAAGTCGAGCACTCTTACCTGGCCGTCGCGATTAATTGCTATGTTGGAAGGCTTGATGTCGCGGTGAACGATACCTTGTCGGTGAGCTTCACCCAACGCCTCCGCAACTTCTTTGATGATTTGCAATGAACGACGAATAGCGAGAGTTCCTTTAAGCATGAGCTCTGCAAGGGTTTCGCCATCCACAAACTCCATCACAATGAAGGGTTCGCCTTCCGATGTTTTCCCTAACTCATAGAGCGTGGCAATATGCGGATGCTTTAGAGTCGACGCTGCCTCCGCCTCGCGTTGAAACCGGCGTCGCTGCTGCCGGTTGTCCGACCCTTTCATGGCATTCAGGGTCTTGATGGCAACGCACCGCTTCATGTTCAAATCTTCCGCAAGGTAGACGACGCCCATGCCGCCTTTGCCGAGTTCCTTAATAATTCGGTAGTGTGAGAAAGTTTGGCCAATCATAAGGGCAGGCCGCCACAATCAAGATCGAAACACAAAAACGATTAGCGAGAATCCGTGGGAAAAGAAGCCTGAGCAGCTGAGCGCCGCCATTGTCGCCTTTAAGGCTGTGCTTTTCAAGATGCGGGGTGGCGGTCAATGGGCCGGAAAGCAGGGGTTTGCACTCAGTGGCAGGACAGAATTAAGAGTCTAAAGTCTCTTTGCCACTTCATTTGAGTAAAGATGATCCGAAACCGACTCGGAAGGGACCAAGGACTTTTGTCATGCTTGGTTGGACCAAGTGATACGAATCTGCTCGCACAGGTGAGCGCACAATTCAGTGAGGAACACCGGACGGCAGCTGGATCGCTTTTATCTCTGATCGTGGCGGCAAATATGAAATTTGGAAAGTAAGACCTGACGGCACTGGCCTCGCGCAGATGACTCATGAGCCCGGCAAAGAGGTGATTGCGCCGGTATGGTCGCCGGACGGCCGCAAGCTCCTCTATCAGATTCGCAACGTTAATTCTTTTATCATCGATGCAAACCGTTCCGGCACTGAACAGCAACCACAAATCCTGCCGGGACAACCGCCGGATGGTTTCATACCGTGGGATTGGTCGCCCGACGGCAACTACTTGCTGGGCTGGCAGCCACCAAGGCCCCAACAACGGGAGCGCGGGATTGTCGTCTACTCTTTCGTCACTAAACGCTACGACCAGTTCGCTAACGTGGGCTCCTATCCGGTTTGGTTGAACGACAGTCGCCGCATACTCCTCAGAGAAGGGGACACGTTTTATTTGGTGGATCGATTGGATGGGAAGCCAAGAAAGATTTATTCGCTGGCGCAGGGAAATCAAATCGGCGGCCACGCCCTCTCACGCGACAACCGGCGACTCTATTTCACCAGCGTAAGCAGCGAAGCCGACATCTGGTTGTTGAAGGTGAAATAACAACCCTCAAGGTGGCCCAAGTAAAATCAGAACTGGGAGCGTCGCGACCGGCCAAAGGATCCACTTAAAAGGTTGGACTGCAGCTCTTAGTCAGTTGCGCCCTTGGGCTGGTTGCTACGCTCCCAGTTCTGATTTTGTCCGGGCATTGTTGAGTGTTCCAGGGAACAGTCAATCTTGCTTCCGCTGCTCCGCTGCGCATCCAATTCAAATGGAGTATCCACTTGGATTAGCCAAGTAGATTGTTGTTCTAATTCTAGCCGGCGTGGTTGAATCGTCCCTTTAGCGAGGGTCTATTCTACGGTATGCATCGGTCCGCGCTTTCGAGTAAGATGCGAGGTGTTAGCATAGAGTTATCAAAAAACAGGATTGAGTGCCTCGATATTCATAGTCAGAACTAACGCCCGCTTAGCCCAGAGCAGTCTCTTAACACGCGAGAGGTTAGTAGTTCGGAATCTGCCAGCCGGCGCCATTCTTAATCCAGACCCTGGCTGGACTCTGTCTCAGCATTCGTTCGGAAGTTTCCCAGAACCGAATCAATGATTGCTGAATCCATCGCACACTATCGGATAATCAAGAAGCTCGGCGCAGGCGGGATGGGGGAAGTCTATCTGGCACTTGATACCAAGCTTGATCGCAAAGTCGCGATCAAAGTCCTGCGCCCGGACTGGGTTGAGGAGGAACACCTCAAGAAACGACTCCTCAGAGAAGCTCAAGCCGCCGCCAAGCTGGATCATCCCAACATTTGTGCCATCTACGATGTCAATGAGGCAGACTCCGCCACTTTCATCGTGATGCAATACATCGAAGGTGAATCGCTCGCCGAAAAGATGGAGCGCCAGCCGCTTGAACTCAGCAGTGCGTTGGCGATAGTCGAACAAGCAGCGGAAGGCCTGGCGGAAGCTCACGCGCACGGCATTGTTCACCGCGACATCAAACCCCACAACATGATGTTAACTCCGCGTGGCCAGCTGAAAATCCTGGACTTCGGCCTGGCCAAACAAATGCGCTCTAGCGATTCAGTGGGCCAGGAGGCAGCGACAGCCACCCTCTTGAGTACGCCCGGCCTTGTGGTTGGGACGATGCCTTACATGTCGCCGGAGCAGGTCCAGGGCGAAACCCTCGATGCGTCCAGCGATATCTTTAGTCTCGGCGTGACCTTATATGAAATGCTGGCCGGAAAGCACCCCTTCAAGCATAAGAGCGCTGCCGTCACGATGTCTCGGATATTGCTCGGCGAGCCCATTCCGACTGAACAATTTCAAGCTCGAGTTTCGCCAGAGTTACAAACTCTCTTGAGCAAGATGCTCCGCAAAGATAAGGCGTTGCGGTATCAAAGCGCCGAGGACTTGCTGACAGACCTACGACAACTGCCAGCCAAACCCTCCCCGAGCCAGTCGACGGAGACTACGCGTCTCAAACAGTCTTCGACGAAACAGACCCTGGCCGCTAGGACTCTCAGCAAAGTCCGGCGCCACAAGTGGGCGGTTCTGGCGTCAGCGCTTGCACTTATTGTGCTAGCGGTCGCAATAGGTCGCTTCATATCAACGGATCGCCTCGACTCTTTAGCAATCCTAGTATCTAAGCGACGGCTTGACCGACAGCATCATTAACAATCTTTCCCAATTGAAGAACCTGAAAGTGATCGCGCGCAGTTCGGTCTTTAGTTACAAAGGGAAGAACCTCGATCCTCAGACGATCGGGCGGCAACTCAATGTGCGCGCCGTGTTGGGCGGACATATCGAGCAGGCGGGCGATGAACTAACGATCAACGTTGAGTTGATGGATGTACAAGCTAACCGTTCAATTTGGGGCAACACGTATCAGCGAAAAACTGCCGACATCCAGAGTGTTCAAAAAGAAATCGCCAGCAATGTCTCCGAACAACTGCGTCTGAAATTGACTGGAGCGGATCAGACTCAACTGGCTAAGACCTATACCCAGAGCGGCGAGGCGTACGAGGCATATTTAAAAGGACGCTATCATTGGAATAAGCGCACGGACGAAGGCTTCAAACTGGCGACTAATTTTTTCCAGGAAGCGACTGATAAAGATCCCAACTATGCGCTGGCCTATGCCGGCCTGGCGGATTGCTACACTCTGCGAAGCGATTACGGCTTCCTCGCCCCTAAAGCAGGCTATGCTCTGGCGAAAGGTTTTGTAACGCTGGCGCTCAAAAATGACGACAGCCTTGCGGAGGCCCACACTTCGCTGGCCTCAATCAAAGCTGTTACGGACTGGGATTGGCAGGGAGCGGAAAACGAGTATCGCAGGGCGATTGAGTTAAATCCAAAGTATGCCACCGCCCACCATTGGTATGCTACACAGTTGCTATTACAAGGCAGGCTGGACCAGGCGCTTCAGGAAATCAAAATAGCGCAGCAGCTGGATCCGCTTTCGCTTGGCATAAATAAAGATTTCTCAGTCATCCTTCTTTATGCCGGCGATTACGACAAAGCGCTCGAACAGTGCCGGCAGACTCTGGAGATAGAGCCTCACTTCGGTGCCATGTCTACTTACATTGCGCAGATCTATGAGTTACAGCAGAAATATTCCGAGGCGGTCATTGAACTCGAAAAGACCCATGCGGCGGACCCCAACGATACTGAGGTTACTTACGGACTCGGACAAGCATACGCGCTTGTTGGCAAGAGAACCGAGGCGTTGAAGATAGCAAATGAGTTGAATCAACCGGCGAAGCAAAATGTGTTTCTGCCAAAAGAAGCAGCTTACCTTTATGTGCTGCTGGGTGAAAAAGAACAGGCAGTTGCGATCTTACAAAAGGCCGCCGAGAACCATTATCTTCCCGTCGCGGAAGTTAATACCGACCCGCGCTTCGCTGAGTTACGCAAAGATCCGCGGTTAGTTGAGCTCCTACAGAAGATCAAACTGTAGTCCTGCAAGTGTTTGTCTGGGACCGCGGGCGTCCCACCCGCAATGAGCGCGAAGCGCGAAAATGGATTAGGCGAGCCGAATTCTCAAAGCTGCGTGCCTGCCGGCGCGTTGCGGGCGGGACGCCCGCGGTCCCAGCAATCACTTGACCGATTACTCACAGAACGTGAGTAGATCAATGCATTGGATCACTCGCGATGCCGCCGGCCAAAACTGAAGACCGCGAAAGTGAACAGTGGATCCGTTCACCTTCGCGGTCTTGAGTAGGGGAATTCCCTGGGCCTAAGGCTCGACTATTTCTTTTTCGCAGCCTTTTTCTTAGCGGCTTTCTTAGGAGCAGCTTTCTTTTTGCCGCCCTTCTTTTTCTTCTTGGGATCGTCGCCTTTTAGTATGTCTCCACCCATTTTGAGTTCTCCTTATTGTTGAGATGTACCTGGGCCAAAATCCGAGAACATTAAGTGTCGGATCAGTTCTTGAACTAAGGGCACTGTATATAGTTTTTCTTTCGAGGTGTCAATAACTTCATCGTGCCAAGGACCAAAGCACCGGATCGGATAACCGGCCACGACTCTTCGATCAAGCGGGGGTTGGATTTCATCTACCGCGTCGCCAACACACCGGCCGGCTTTGATGGTTACGGGAGCTTGTTGATCTGCTGCTTCGCGCTTGTGGGTGCTACTTCGCGTGATGCGAAACTCCGGCAACTGGCGAGATCGCGCGCCGAAAAACTCGCCACTCGCTGGGACCGTTTGCACCCGCACGTGCCAACCGCTGCCGGCCCGGATCTAATCACCAAATTTGTCCTGGTCCGCTACGCGCTGAGCCGCATTGGCTTGAGGGATGCCGCACTCAACGCCGAATTACGCGCTGCGGCTAAACGGTTTTCAGCTCAGGACCTACTGGGCTTCGACCCGTCGACCGAGCCCCCTGCGAATGATCTGCCTTACGCTTGCGACTGCGGCCTGAAGAACCAGCGCGGGCGAAAGTTTTGCAAGCAATGTCGGAGACGTTTGGAAATTTACAGCCGTTACCGGGTTTGGATGGGAGCGCTGGCCGGCACCTACGTCGGCGAGCGCTGCGGGATACTCTTCGGAGCTCGATATCCGGACATACTTAAGTGGCTACCTGCGATGCGACCTTACCCGGTCGGCCCGGACGAAGACATTGAACTCATGCGCGACGCTATTTATGCGGTCACGCACGTTGTCTACACCCTGAACGACTACGGTACTTACCGGCTACGCCCCGGATGGCTGCCACAGGAGTTTGCATTTTTGAAGATGAACGTGGCCGCGGCCTGTGAGCGAAAAGATCCGGAGTTGCTCGGCGAGCTCCTCGACTCGCTGAAAGCTTTCGGTTTACGCGACACTCACCCGCTGATAATTCGCGGCACCGAATATTTGCTGGAGGCGCAAAACGAGGATGGCAGCTGGGGTGATCCCGACGAGGAGAGTATTCGCAGGCGTTGCCACACGACCTGGACAGCCATTGATGGTTTGCGTAACTACGCCTGGCGCGGCGAGCGTTTGAGCCGCCCTCAACTCAAGACGATGCTAAAACAAAGCGCGCGAGGCTGGTAGTCAGATCCCGCAGTTAAGCTGCGTCATGATGTTGTTTCTTTTCCAGTACACCTTGGAAATCTCCTGCGCGATCCGGCAGGTAGTGAACTTTTCGTGACTAAAGATCGCATTGCTCAATACGACAATCCCGAGACTCTCCACTGTCTTTGGGTCAATCCTCTTGGGCGCCCGCGCACCCGCTTCCGGTATGGGCCATCTTGAGGTCCGGGCGATAAAACTGCGCCAGCCTAACCAGGTTCCGCGATGGTACTCCGCACGACGTTCATATTTCCTGGTAACTGGCTTACCATTTATTTCGACTTCGGTCTCATGCTTATCGCTCAGTAACTTCCAACCTGCGCCATAGTTCTGTTTCTTACGACTCTTGACCTTGACCGGCTTCCACAAGAGTTCACTAATCGGGTTGAACTCCAACTCGTGTAGGTTTCGCTCCCATTTCGCGAGGTCCACAATCGTCGAGTGAAAATTCCCATCACCGTTGATAAAGTTCAGCGGAGTGTAACCGACCGGGACAAAGCGGCCAGTCACGCGGTTGTAGCACCTGGCGTGATTGACTATCTCCCGAGCGTCAGGAGAGAAGCGAGACGTTTCATCAAACACATAGGTGTCGCGCATCCCGAGATCCTCAAATAAGAATTCCTTAAGGTAGGCTCCAAGCCTTTTTTTAGTTGCCTTTGCCACGAGTTCGGCGAGTACGACATAGCCTGAATTGCAATATTCATATTCAGTGTCTGGAGGGCGAGGCAATAGCGTCTGTGTTGCTATCCATCTCAACACGTCTTTGTTAGTAATTTCTTTTTCACCCCGCGGCATTTGTGGATACCAATCATTGCCCGTGGCCATGGCCTTGTCGTACCAGTCTTTTTCAGCCCGCCTTGATTGCACATAGATGTCGGAGTAGTCGGGTAGCCCGGACGTGTGGTGGATCAAGTCCTCAATCGTTATGGCGTCGGCGTAGCGTGGGAATCCTTTGAAAAACTTCGAAAGAGGATCCGTAAGGTAGAGCTTGTTGTTGATAACGAGATCGAGAATTGCAACGGCAGTAAACTGCTTTGACAGCGAGCCCAGATCAAAAACTGTATCCAGTCTTATTTTCGCTCCGGTTTCAAGATTCGCGTAGCCATAGCAATTCAGATGTACGATTTCATCGCCCTTCCTGACCACCACAGCTACGCCGGGTACGCGGTCACGGCCTTGAGGATTGGTCAGCTCATTTACAATCTTGTCAATCTCCGGATTTATCGGCGGGGCATTTAAATCCACGCTAAGGGGATTGTGATCGTCTTCGGGATATTTTTTATAATCTCTTCTCGATGCCATCGGCACCTCCGGAACAGACTCTGATGTGACGCACCGCATATTAAGTCAGAACCTGAGGCAAATAAAACAATAATGCTGCCAAATTGGGTGGCTGAGCTCGTTAGGTCTCGAGAGGCGTTGAGACCGACCAGAGGAGCAGTCGCCAACGAACCCGTTTGTATTCACTTGAAACGCACTATAACGGTCAGGGGAACCGGCCTCGGACATCGATCCCCCGGAACTGACCGGGCGTCCACTGGTAAGACCCAAGTTTGAGATCGAGGCGAATTGGTCAGAAAAGAGTTTGACGGAATAAGTGTCCGGGCAGAGAATACGCCCAGTTTCAAAATATCGTGGTCGTGGACACGCAATACCTTCATTCCGCTTTCAAAACCCAGTTTGTTACTGTTCTCCGTTGACTTTTTGAACCAGCAGGCATTCATTTCTTGAAATGAGTGCCCTTAAGATCAGTTCGTTTGCAGTTAGAACGGAATCAAATGGAACAAGGCGATTGGTAAGACCAAGCCCCACTTTATCCGGGTTTTAGGCAGCATCAACCGACAAGGCCTGAATGCTAAGGTCCTTTGTGTCAGGCTAAGGATCAAGCTGGGAATGCGCTAAGAGTCTCGCTGGGTCGCAAGATAACGCGGGGCCAACACTGGCTCCACTCTCTTACTAGCAAACATCGAGGAATTAACTTCTGTCTTCAAGATTGTGGAGGTTGAAAAATGACTTCTTTGAACTATCGGTCCGGCATCGGGGTGATTGCGCTGCTCTTGCTACTAGTCTCTTCAGTCGTAGCGCAGGATTATCGCGGCAAGGTACAGGGAAGCGTTACCGATGAAGCTGGGGCCTCAGAGTACCCGGAGCTCAGGTTGTGCTGCGCAATACGCAGACTGGCGTTGATGTGACGCGCCAGTCTGATGACGACGGCCATTACATATTCGACTTCGTAGAACCTGGTGAATACATCATTGTCATCGAACAAACGGGCTTTAAGAAGGCAGTTCAGGAAAACGTGATTGTCAGAAATCGTGCCGACATCACAGTTAATCTGAAGCTCGCTGTCGGTGGTGTTACGGAAACGGTTACCGTCGAATCGCCGCCTATCGCGGTCCAGTTTGGTTCGAGCAGCACGCTGTTGACAGTTGAAAACAAAGTAATCGACCAGCTGCCGATCCGCGGACGCAATCCTTACAACGTGGCTACGCTCGATCCAACTGTTTCCCCGGGTACAGGTTCGACCTCCAACGAAAACCGGCCGTATCACCACGCGTATGCCAGCGACTTCGACGCCGGCGGCGGCACCATTCGAGCGAATGATGTTCTGCTTGACGGCGTGCCTCTTACCTCGAGCTACAAGAGTTCATACACCCCTGCTGTTGATGCGGTACAAGAAGTCACCTTTCAGAAGAATGCAATCGATTCCGAATTCGGCTATAGCGCCGGCGGCGTAATCGTTTTGAACATGAAAGCCGGAACTAATGCCTTTCATGGCAGTGCCATAGCTAACTGGCGCAATCCTCGCTTCAACGCTGTAACCGATCCGACGATCAAACGAGTAGCGGGCGCCGATGAAAGTAATTTTCGCGGAACAAACATGAAGATCTACGGTGGGACTCTCGGCGGTCCCATCCTCAAAAACAAGCTCTTCACGTTCACGTCCTATGAACATTGGAACGACGCGCAACCTTTGCCGTTTACCTCAACCGTGCCCACGGCGTTGGAGCGAACGGGCGATTTCAGCCAGTCGTTTCGGAATGGCGTCCTCCGCACGATCTACGACCCCACGAAATCGACGGGCACCAGTTTACGCGACTCAACAATCGAGTGCAGTTGTGATCGTGGCGTGTCCTGGTTTGAAATTCTCTGTGCGTACTTTGTGTTCTCTGTGTCTCCGTGGTTGATGTTTGCTTAGCGTTTATTCACACACAGAGACACACCGCAGCAATGCCGGAGCCAAAAAAAGCGTTCTGGCTCTCGCGTTGCGGTTGAAGACAAGATCGCTTCCTTTGCCCAGGGTAACCGAAGCGGCAGCCCTGGGCTGGAGGCCGTAGCCCCGTTGGGGCATCACGAAGAACTTATCGTAGTCGTGAGTGGGAATTCTGACTTTTAGGCAAAGCCAATGCGAAGTCGAATCGACGCGTAGCGCCGCCCTTCGCTACCAGGCGCAATGACGGCCGGAGGGTATCGATTGAGCGATGTTAAGGAAGCGTTCTTCATAGCCCGGGGCATACAAATCGACGCTCCGTTTGATCCGGCTAAAAAGCAGGCAGCGGAAGGCGTCTTCCGCAAAGCGGTCGCGAAGGTAAAGCATGGCGTTTGTTTCGCCCCAGTATTCACGATCTTCCCAGATCTCAACCGGAGTGCCCCCCATCTTTCGTGTCAGCTCGATCAGGCGCGGGTCGTTCAGGTCGCGACCATTGCTCAAAAAGATCTGATTGTATTGAGGCATTAATTCGCTCTGAAGTTGATAGAGCGCTGAGTCGCCGGCGGCAGTGCGGTTCACGTGACCAAACTCGTGGGCCATTTTTGTCGCTGCCAGAGTTTGACCATCGATCTTTCGGGTTGTGTCCGTGGGCAGCAACGAATTCATCACCGGAAAGTAGACGGGATTTGGAAAACCTGCATCAAGGCGGTATCCAAGCGTGATGGTCGCAGCCACTAAACGTCCGGCGTCGTTCCAACGGTAGTTGCTGGTGGTTCCACCCTCGGGGTTGTCACGAGACACAACTATCGTCAAGGTGAAGTTGGGATTGTTTTGATAGTCAGCCCATTGCTGGCGAGCAGTTTCGGTGGCCAGGAATTCTTTCTTCCATTGCTGGTAACGGACCAGGTATTTTTCTGGCACGTCTTCGCGAATTCCGTCTTGATCCTTTGCAGGTAAACTGCTCATAGACCTGTCGATGGCGGAAGTTTTGCCATGATACTGGGCGATTAATGAAGAACATGTTTCCGGTGTCAGCCTCGTGCGCGCCAATTCTGGACGCACGCTGTTGCCTGGTGCATGCGCCGTCCGGCCGGCTGGAGCTAATAGAAACGAGAGCGAGGCGAGCAAGACGAAAATGAAAGCAAGGCGTGGCGAGTTCAATAGGCGCATTGGCAACCCTCTAATGCTACGATGCAGTTGTCTGTCAAAGAAAAAAGGGGCCTGTTAAAAGGGATGAAAATTACTAAACCATCCAAGATGATAAGTCAACAAATTGTTGGGCGAAGGACTGGTTTAGTTTGATTAGCACCGCGGCTTTAGCCCGGTGATTAAGTGGGTGAAGGAAAGTGAAACCGTTAAAAGGTTTCCTGTTTCGTATGATCTTGGAGTCACCGGCTAAAGCCGCGGTGCTAATGAGAGAACAAAGGAACCAACAAAATGTGCCGGATGCTTGCGTTTCAGAGACTGTATCTTCCGCGGCGTTGAATCTGCTGAGGTAATGAACCACGCGGGCTCAGTTTCGTTTATGAATGTGATGATCGAGCCAGTGCACAAGGGCCGCAGTATTAACTCGCCGCAATCGGCGCCTTAGCGAACTCTGAAAAAGAGATTTAGAACGGCCCGCGATGAAGGGCCACAAGTATTTGCAACCCGAAGGGTTGTAAGAAAGTAGCCGGAGGTCGAAGCGAAGCGAAGACCTCCGGGCGCGGGATGATTCGGTTCGCACCCTGAAAGGGTGCCAGCTTTTGCGCTAGAGGAGCCGGTAATATCTCGCAACCCTTCAGGTTGCTGAGGATCAATGGACTCTGGTTCCGGTGGTCTGCGACCACCGGCTACTATCTTGCAGCCCTTCCGGGCTGCCCAAACCGGCCCCGGTAACCAGCTTTTCAGGTCCCTATGGCTTTGCCGGTGCCGGCTCCTTTGGCTGGGCTGGTTTCGGGGCGGGAAGGGGGACGGCATATATCTTTATCAGGATCATGGAAAAGTCTTTTCCGGTGCGCTGGTGCGGCGTGCCGCGCGGTACCACGATCAGATCGCCTTTGGTGATTTGAAATGTCTGACCGCCATTGATGCGCGGGCTACGCCATTCGCCGGGTTCGATCTCATTGGGCGCGTCCAGTTTGCCGCCAAGCGTGAGTGTGGCAGTGCCTTCCAAAACATAGTAAACATCATCAGAGGCGTCATGTAACTCGGCAGCCGCGGTGGGCCGGCTTTTGTCATGTTGAACGGCTACGCGGGTTTGCATTCCCTCACCGCCGATCAAATCCTCGGCCTTGTTCTCGGTTTGTAGTTTTCGCTCCAGATCGGAAAGTGACTGCGCCGGCATAACGACGAAGGGACGCGTTGGGCTACTGGGTACATGTTGAGCCGCGGTTTGGGTCTGGCCGAACGAACCAGGCGCTAGCATTAAAATGAGGCAGGCCATCGCCTGCATGTGTCTCAGGCTCAAAACTGTTTGCTTCATCTTCTTACCATCCCTTCTCAAGTCCACTGCTGAAATGTTTCAACCAGCCCGCGAAGCTGGCGGACAGAGTAATAGCCCCAGGCGAGGTCAGCCGAGCCTGGGGTGACGTAAACCAAATGTTCGGAGCCCACGAAGTGGGCGACGGAGGAAACTTTCAGGGTAGCTCCTATCACAGTAGCTCAACAGATCTAACGGCACTCTCTGTCGCCCGCTTGCGGGCTCAGTTCAGTTTTCACTGTCACCCCAGGCTCGGCTGCCTCGCCTGGGCTATCACTCTCTCCGCCAGCTTCGAACGCCCTGATCGTAACTCCACTTCTCAGTCCTTCCCGGTTGAAGTTCCCATGAATCCTTCCAGCGAGTCATGACGGTGTTGGCCACCTCTTCCGAGAACCGCGACTGGTGCGCGTGAGCTGACGACCGAGGTGCAAGTAGCACGAGAAAGAACAGAACAGCGGCACCAACTGAAAACGAAAGCAATGTCTTCGTGACAATGCGGCCGAGCGTTTCTGAAGAACCGCTGGCTACAGAAGAAACAAGCATTGAATGGTCATACCTTTCGATTGGTCTTTAGAACAACTAGTTCAAACGAATTTGAGATTCTCTGTGCTGCCTCCGTGTTCTCTGTGCCTCTGTGGTGAGTGTTTGCTAACGTTTATTCACCACAGAGACACAGAGAACACGGAGGCAGCACAGAGGAAAACAGAAACCAGGTCACTACTTCGACTGTCGAAACTCTTTGTTCGAGTGGTTGACCTTTGTGGTAAACTCAGTTTCCACGAAGGCATGAATGGTATGACCGATTCCAACGGCAAGAAGTTCAAGACGATCGACGCTGCACGTACCGGCACTACTGCAGAAGAAGTCATCTCGCAGCTTCGAGAAATGATCCATGGAGGAGAGTTACGCCCGGGGGATAGGCTCCCGCCGGAGCGTGATCTGGCCAAAATTCTGGGTGTGAGCCGGCCTACGCTTCGCGGCGGAATTCGCTCGCTGGCTGCGGTGGGCGTGCTGGAATCGCGACAGGGTGCCGGAACTTTCGTGGTTAAATCGGATGGTCCCCCCGCACTCGACAGCAGCCCGCTACGATTGATGGCTTCATTGCATGGGTTTACGTCTACCGAAATGTTTGAAGCCCGACGATCGCTCGAGATGGCTGTAGCCGGGCTCGCCGCCGAACGAGCGACCAGCGAGCATATGGCTTTGTTGTCGGAAGAGATTGCCGGCATGTACGCTTCCCTTGATGATCCCGAGCAGTTTCTCGTCCACGATATGCGCTTTCACCAGGCAGTGGCTTCGGCCTCGCGCAATCGCATTCTCACCTCGCTGATGAATATGGTTGCGACAATTCTTTTTGACGTGCGAAGAAAAACGGTCAAGCGCGCCAAAGACCTGAAAGAATCAGCCGAGATGCATCGCCATATTTACCGGGCTATCCGCGAGCGTGATTCGGAAGCTGCTCGCAACGCGATGCGCGATCATCTGATGCTGGCACAAAAAGCACAGGAAGCTGAAGAAGCTGATGGTCCTGATCAACTTACTTCTACCTCCACTGATAACGTCGGACCCTCAACTTAACTCGCGAAAACTCCAACTCTGAATTAGGTTTACGAAAGCGACTTTCGCGCTTCACTGACGGCCGCAATGTACGCTGTCGCTGCCTGCGTGACTTTTTCCGTCTCTCCCGAACGAATAGCCTTCACATCTACGAGGTCGGCGCCAACGCCCAGCGCGAACGCGCCGGCGGCGATGAAGCCTGCCGCGGTTGCCAGCGAAACGCCGCCGGTTGGAATCATCTCAATTTGCGGCAAGGGTGCCTTAAGCGATTTTAGATAGCTTGCGCCGCCTACTGCGCTGGCAGGAAAAATTTTCACCGCATCCGCCCCCGCGTTCCACGCCCTTACAACTTCTGTGGGTGTCAGCGCGCCAGGGAAGATTGCCACGTCGTTCGCACGACAGAAGTCAATCGTATCTTCGTTGAGTGCGGGACTGACTATGAACTGCGCACCCGCTTGAATGCATCTGTCGGCGGTGTCTTGATCGAGCACTGTACCGGCGCCGACCAACACCTCGTCGCCGTATTCCTCGGCCAGAGCACGGATCACCTCAATCGCTCCCGGCACAGTCATTGTCACTTCGAGCACATCTAGACCGCCTGTCTTCAGCGCGGCAACTGCGCGCATGGCCAAGTCTGACGACTCGGCTCGTACGACCGGGATTAAGCCAACCTCACGGATGCGTTTTAGAATGGCAATCTTGGTCATATAGACGAAAATGCTGAAGGTGTAACGAGCCCGCAAAACTTGCGAACGCCTAAGTTACCCCTTGGAGTGCGGTGACCTGTCACCGCTTTGGTCCTCGGCGGCTTGACGCCGAGATCCGACGTAGATTCCTGCTAAGAGTGGTCGCGCCAGGTCGCGACCGACTAAAGCGGTGACAGGTCACCGCACTCCAAAGAGTCGCGCTCTATCCCCGGGCTTGGTCTAGCAATCCTCATCGCGCCACTCGCGCGTTGCCACCCTTCATTACGCGTTCAACTTCCGACAACGTAGCCATCGTCGTATCTCCAGGAGTGGTCATTGCCAGCGCACCGTGCGCGGCCCCGCATTCAACTGCCCATTGCGGGCCCTTGTTCATCAGAAATCCGTAGATCAGGCCCGAGGCGAAGCTATCGCCGCCACCGATGCGATCGTAAATCTCCAAATTCTGGCGAGTTGGGGCCTGATGGAGTTCGCCGTCAACGTAGCATACGGCGCCCCAGTCGTTCAGCGTCGCAGTCGTTGCGTTTCGCAGGGTCGTGGCAACTACCTTGAGGTTGCTAAACTCAGCAACCGCTTGCTCGATCATGTTGCGGAAGTTGGTGGCATCGAGCTTTGAGAAGTTTTCGTCTAAACCGGCCACTTCGAAGCCGAGGCAGGCCGTGAAGTCTTCTTCATTGCCAATCATTACGTCCACGAGCGTTGCGAGTTCGCGATTAACTTCACGCGCGCGAGCCTTGCCACCTATCGATTGCCAGAGACTGTCGCGATAATTCAGATCGAAAGAGATGATCGTGCCGTGACGCCGGGCTGCCTCCATCGCCTCTTTAGCGACGGCAGGCGTGGTCTCGGATAGCGCGCAGAAGATGCCGCCAGTGTGAAACCAGCGGGCGCCCTGCTCGCCGAAAATTTTTTCCCAGTCGATGTCGCCCAGACTAAGTTGTGAGACTGCGGTATGACCACGATCAGAACATCCGAGGGCAGCCCGCACGCTGAATCCGCGTTCCGTGAAGTTCAACCCATTGCGCACCTCGCGACCGACACCATCGAATTTCACCCAGCGAATATGCGACTGGTCTACGCCGCCCTGGTAGATCAAGTCCTGCACGAGACGCCCCACGGGATTATCCGCCAGCGCCGTAACCACGGCAGTGTCGAGCCCGAAGCAGCGTTTCAGCCCGCGCGCGACGTTATACTCGCCGCCGCCTTCCCAGACGCGAAATTCGCGAGTGGTGTGAATTCGCTCGTCTCCGGGATCGAACCTCAGCATTACTTCACCGAGTGAGACGCAGTCCCAGCGGCAATCCTTCTTTGGTTTAATGTTCATCGGTTCCGTTATCCGACATTCAGCCGGCCACAGCAGCAACGGCCTCAACATTGGCCGGTTCGAGCCGTGGAACCAGCAGGTGAATAATTCCGAGCACTAACCTACTGATTTACTCCACTGGCCAAAAAGCCGCCATCCACTGTAAGAATCTCGCCGGTTACGAAGCTGGCCGCGTCAGACGCGAGAAAAACTGCCGCTCCGGCCAGCTCCTCCACTTTGCCGAACCGCTTCATTGGTGTGCGCAACAGAAATTCGCGCCCTCGTTCCGATTCGTCCAATAACTTTTGATTGAGGGCGGTGCGGAAGACACCTGGCGCAATGGCGTTAACACAAACCCCGTACGACGCCCATTCCACCGCCAACGACTTGGTCAGTGACGCGACCGCGGCCTTACTGGCCGAATAGGCGGCGACTTCGTAGAGGGCAACGAAACTGGAAAGAGAAGCGATGTTGATGATGCGTCCATACTGGCGCTCGATCATGTGCCGGCCAAAAATCTGACAGGCGCGTAACGTGCCCGTGAGATTCGTGTCCATGATGGCGTTCCAGTCTTCATCTAAGAAATCGATCGTGGGCGCGCGCTTTGTGCGGCCGGCCGAATTAACCAGAATATCGACCTTGTCGAAAGCCTTGACGGTTTCTATCAACACATTTTGCAAAGAGGAACGATCAGAAACATCTGACGTGAGGCGCAACGTCCGGCGGCCCAGCGCCTCGATTTCACCAGCGGCTGTTTCCACCTGTTCTGCGCGGCGCGACGTCGGTATGACGTCAGCGCCTGCCTGAGCTAAACCGTGTGCGATTGCACGACCGATGCCGGAGGTGCCCCCAATTACGACGGCTACCTTGCCATCCAGATCCAAAGGAGGGTAGTTCATCTATCCCTGGTCCTTCTTAAAAGCTTGAGATTCGAGCCACAAAAGCCGAAAAGGTCTTACCAATCACCGCTAGCAGGTAGCACTGTGTAACACCCCTGGAGGGGCGGCGTCAAGTTCTTTTCTTCAAAGCAGTCGCGGGTTTATAGAGAGAGTTTAAGTGCGGCGGCAATTGAATTCTCCTTGCCTTGGAACGAGCTATATGGTAAATAGTTCGCTTGCGAAATTGAGAATGGTTTGACCAGTTTGACAATTCTGAATTTGGAATCATGGCTTAGGTCGGACTGGAAAACCGATATTGCAAGCGATCCGGTTCAACGAGTGGCGCAACTCGATGAGAACCCTGGTCTATGGTTGCGCCTTCATGGCAACGTCCGATCGTTAATCCTGGCGGATGTGTTGTGAAGCTGGAACGCGAATTTGGGAAGTTGTAATGTTATGTCGAGTACTTACATCGCTACGCCAATAACCGAATACGCGATCGTCGTCGATCCCAGAGACAACCTGGCTGTGGTTAAGAAAGAAACGCAGCCTGGTTTGGAGGTGACGCTTGCCGACAATCGAGTGGTTCGCGTTACCGCTGCGATTCCGCCGGGCCACCGCTTTGCCATTCGCGCAATTCCTGCCGGTGAATTCGTTTTGCAATACGGCCAGCCCATTGGAACATCCCTCGGCATTAACGAAGGTAACCAAATCACGCACGACAATATGTCCAACGAGGTGCCGGTTATTCGCGAACTGCCGGAGGATCTGTCCACGCCCGCCCCCGACTATATTCCCGAGCCGCAACGCGCAACTTTCCGGGGCTTTCGGCGAGCGGACGGTCGAGTCGGAACTCGCAATTTTGTGCTGATTGTGCCGACCAGTATGTGCGCGAGCCACGAGGCCCAGCAGATCTCGATGATGGCTGAGTTCATGCTCTACAACCGCCAGAAGTATCCGAATGTCGATGGCGTAGTCGCGATTCCGCACAATAAAGGTTGCGGCTGCCAGGATGGATCCACGCTTGATGTGATGTTGCGCACGCTATCGAATTACGCAGATCACCCGAACGTCGGTGGCGTGATTCTGATGGATTTGGGTTGCGAAAAAACTAATCTTGCTTTCGTCGAGCGTTATCTATTCAAGCGCGAGAAATCTTTCAACAAGCCCGTAGCCAAGATAGGTATTCAGGAAGTCGGCGGCACTGAAGCCGCTATTAAGCTCGGACTCGAAGAAGTTGAGCGCATGCTTCCGGAAGTCAATCGCGCTGTGCGCGAGGAAGTGTCGGTCAGCGAATTGGTGCTCGGAGTTAAGTGCGGTGGGTCTGATGGCTTCTCCGGCATTTCGGCGAACCCTTCGCTGGGACGAGCGGCGGACACTTTGGTTCGCTCCGGCGGCACAGTTCTGATTACGGAGGTTCCGGAGTTTTGTGGCGCTGAACACATTCTGGCTAACCGCGCCAAGGATGCGAGAGTCGGTCGCGCAATTTATCGCCTGGTGGATTGGTACAAGGAATACGCATCGAAGTTTGGGGCCGTACTCAATCAGAATCCGAGCCCCGGCAACATTGCCGGCGGCTT
>WNFK01032199.1_pt1 | contig 44274 bp, 40 predicted proteins | sample 5400281 | NCBI WGS metagenome assembly WNFK01 (sample SAMN13153350, study PRJNA577476) | soil metagenome | isolation source: 20 cm soil on Douglas fir-dominated hillslope | place: USA:California | collected 2013-09-17
GAGTCGAGCGGGAGTTCACGATCGGCCTTCTCCCCACCGACCCCGACGGCCCCCACGGCCTGACCGTCTCGCCCGACCGCCGCTTCCTCTACATCACAACCGCCCACGGCCAGCCGTTCGGCTTCCTCTGGAAGATCGATGCCACGACCAGCGCCGTCGTGGGTCGAGTGGAGCTGGGCATGTTTCCCGCCACGCTGCAGCTCACGCCCGACGGGGCGTTCGCCTATGTAGTCAACTTCAACGTGCATGGCGAGATGGTGCCGTCGTCGGTCTCGGTCGTCGGCACCGACGACATGGTCGAAATCGCGCGGGTCGAGACGTGCACCATGCCGCACGGCTCACGCATCAATCCGCAGGGCACGAAGCAGTACTCGGCCTGTATGATGGACGACCAGGTGGTGGAGATCGACACGCGCACGTTCGGCGTGTCGCGCGTGTTCAGCGTGGCGAGGGGGGCGGAACAAGTTGCGGAGCTCGCCGCCGCACACCACTCACCACTCCCTACGCCCCACGCCCCATCGTGCTCGCCGACCTGGGCCCAGCCCTCGACCGATGGATCGCGCGTCTATGTGGCGTGCAACAAGTCGAACGAGATCCTGGAGATCGACGTGGACCGGTGGGCGCTGGCGCGCCGGCTCCCCGCGGCCGAAGGCGTGTACAATCTGGCCGTCACGCACGATGGCCAGCTGCTGCTCGCGACGAACAAGAGAGCGCAGTCGGTTTCAGTTTTCGAGCTCGCGACGGGGAAGGAGCTGGCCCGCATCGCGACGAAGCGGCGTATCGTGCACGGCGTCGTCGTGTCTCCCGACGACCGCTATGCGTTCGTATCCGTGGAGGGCATTGGATCACAGCCCGGCACGGTGGAGGTGTTGGACCTGCGGACGCGCGCGGCGGTGGCCGCCGCGGATGTGGGGCAGATGGCCGGTGGCATCGACTTCTGGAAAACCGAAGGAGGGCACTAGCTATGGCCAATACTGACCGCTGGAAACGTGCGGCGCTGGCTGCCGCGAAGCGAGCCAAGCAGGCGGCCATTACCGCGGCGCGTGAGGCCGGGCGCCTCTATGAGGCGGCGCGCCAACGCGTGGATACCGCGGCACGGCGGCGGCGCGTGAAGCGCGCGCTCCAAAAGACGGGGCGCGTCCTCAAGGCCGCCGGCAAGGCGGCGCTCGTTGCGGGCGTCGCCGCCGGACTGGCCGCCGCCCGCGACGGCTCGAAGCGCTAGCGCAGAATCACCGCCGGGACGTCGCTGTCCTTCACGAGCTTGTTGAAGGCCGGGATCTCGGCGTCCAGAACGGCCTTGAGCCGGTCGAGTTGTACCTGGAGCGCCGCCGAGAGCTGCTCGAAGACTTGCAGGGACTGGTCGGTGGGCGCCGCATCGGCGCTCGCCACCACGCCCGCGAGGGCGGCGATCTTGTTGTTCAGCCGGATCGGGTAGTTGAGCGGGTCCTGGCTGCTCCGGTTCTTCACCTGATAGATCTCCGCCTCGATCGCCGATAGCCGGCTTTTGATCGAGTCGGCCTGCTGCGCGATGCGCCGCCCGACCTCGCCCGTCATTGCGCGGGCCCTCGTGGCCGCGCCGTCGAGCGCCTCCTTCACGTCGCGAATCCGCTTCACGGCGTCGTTCGCGGCGCTGACCCGGTCGCGAATCCGCACCAGCAAGTCGAACTGGCGCTGATACTCATCGGGCGTCGTCGCCACGCGCGGGTCTTTCTTCAACGCGAAGCTGCGAGTCTGGGACCAGTCGCCCGCCGTCAGACGAACCTTGTACGTGCCGGGCACGGCGACGGGCCCTTGAGTCCCTCCCGCCCAGAAGATCATTCCGGTGAAGCGGCTCGCCTCGGGATAGCGGAGGTTCCACGCGAAGCGGTTCATCCCCGCGCGCACTTTGAGTGAGTCGCCGGGCTCTTTCGGCTTGGTGGTGAAGCGCCGGACCACCGAATCGCGGGAATCGAGGAAGTCGAGCTGCACGAGGGCAGCGGAATCGGGTTTGTCCTTGAGATAGAAGAAGACGACCGCGCCGGGATCGCGCGGCGTGAAGAGAAAGCGGGCTGCGCGCGCCACCGAGTCGGCGAGCTGGTGCAGCGGCGTCAGATCGTCCAGGATCCAGAACGCGCGACCGTGTGTCGCAGCCACCAGATCGTTGTCCTTCACCACGAGATCGTGGATCGGCACGATGGGCAGGTTGCGCTGCAGCGTCTGCCACGCCGCGCCGTCGTCGAATGAGACGTAGACGCCGAACTCGCCGCCGGCGTACAGCAACCCGCGCCGCACCGGGTCCTCGCGCACCACGCGGATGAAGTGATTGTCCGGAATCCCGCCGACGAGCTTGCGCCACGTCTTGCCGTAGTCCGTCGTCTTGAAGACGTACGGATGGAAGTCGTCCGATTTGTAGCGCGTCGCGGCGACGTACGCCGTGCCGGCATCGTGCGGCGATGGCTCCACCGAGCTGATCAAGGACCATTCGGGGAGATCACGCGCGGGGGGCGTCACGTTGCTCCACGTCTTGCCGCCGTCGCGGGTGATCTGCACCTGGCCGTCGTCCGTTCCGACCCAGATGAGACTGCTGTCGCGCGGGCTGGGGGCGAGGCCCGCCCGATGGTCCCTGCTTCGACTTGTCGTTGCGGGTCAGGTCGGGGCTGATCACGTCCCAGCTCTGGCCCTCGTTGGTCGAGCGGAAGACGACCTGGGCGCCGGCATATAGCACGCGCGGATTGAAGGGCGAGAGCGCGATGGGGAAGGTCCACTGCAAGCGGTACCTCAGATCGGCCGCCCCCCACCCCATCGGGTTCTCGGGCCAGGGCGTCACGTCGCGCTCCTGGTGGGTGCGGACGTCGAGCCGCGACAGGTAGCTGTAGCTGCCGGCATACACGACATCGGGGTCGTCCTGCCGCGCCACGATCCAGCCGCTCTCGCCGCCGCCCACTTCGTACCAGTCCTTCTCCGTGATGGCGCCGCCGTCGGTTCGCGTCGCGATGCAGACCGAACTGTTGTCTTGTTGTGAGCCGCAGACACGATAGGGGAAATGCGTGGTGGCGAACACATGGTAGAACTGCGCGGTCGGCTGGTTATCCTCACCGGTCCAGCTGACCCCGCCGTTGTAGGTAACGTTAGCCCCGCCGTCGTTGCTCTCGATCATGCGCTGCGGATCGTTGGGCGCGATCCAGAGGCCGTGGTTGTCACCGTGGGGCGTGCGGATCGCGGTGAAGGTCCGTCCGCCATCCACTGACCGATAGAACCCCGTGTTGAGGACGTACACGGTCTCGGGGTCCTTGGGATCGGCGTGGATGTGCGTGTAGTACCACGCCCGCTGCCGCAGATTCCGCTCTTCGTTGGTGCGACGCCACGTGGCGCCGCCATCGTCGGAGCGGAATACGCCACCATCCTCGGCCTCGACGATCGCCCACACCCGCTCATGGTTCGCGCCCGAGACGGTCACGCCGATCTTGCCGATCACACCTTTGGGGAGTCCCTCATTGCGGGTGATCTCCTTCCAGGTGTCGCCGCCATCGGTGGACTTGAAGAGCCCGCTGCCGGGCCCGCCGCTCGACATGAACGAGGGGCCGCGCCGCGCCTGCCAGAAGGCGGCGAAGAGGATGCGCGGGTTCGCCGGGTCCATCGCCAGGTCGATCGCGCCCGCCGAGTCGGAGCGGAACAGGATCTTGTCCCAGGTGCGCCCGCCGTCCTTGGAGCGGAACACCCCGCGCTCGGCATTCGGCCCGAAGGCGTGGCCCAGCACCGCCACGTAGACCAGGTCGGGATTGGTGGGATGCACGCGGATCGCGCCGATCTGTCCCGCGTCGCGCAGCCCCGATTGGACCCACGTCTTCCCCGCGTCGGTCGAGCGGTACATCCCGTCGCCCGGGGAGACATTGCCGCGGATCGGCGACTCGCCCATGCCGGCGTACACGACGTTGGGATCCGACGGCGCGACGTCGATGGCGCCAACCGACCCGGTCCGGAAATCCTTGTCGGAGATCGGCTGCCAGGTGAGACCGCCGTCCGTCGTCTTCCAGACGCCCCCGCCGGTCGCGCCAAAATAGAAAATGGACGGCTGATCGGCGTGGCCCGCGACGGCGGTGGCGCGTCCGCCACGGAAGGGTCCGATCGACCGCCACTCGAGTCCATTGTAGAGCGACGTATCGAAACCCACAGCGGGCGCGGGCGCAGCGCGTCGCTGCGCCGCGGCCGGAAGGGACAACACCAGGACGCAACCGGCGAACGCGACGAGACGGGACATGGAAGGGCTCATACGCTCGCACCCCCAAGCTTTAAGAGTTTCTGATATAGGGCCGGTGCCACCGGCATCACCGACAGCCGCCCGATCCTTACGAGCGGCATCTCCGCAAACGCCTTGTCCTGCTTGATCTCCGCCAGCGTGACGGGCCGGGCAAGAGGCCCCTTTGCCTTGAGCTTCGGGGGATCACCGGGAGCAACGACCGTCGCTGTCCCGATGACGGACTTTTCGTCCCCCGTGTGATAGACGAGGACCTCATCTCCCGCCTGCATCGCGCGCAGATGCTTCATGGCGACGGGATTCTTCACACCATCCCACGTCGCGACTCCCTCGCGCTTCAAGTCGTCGAAGCTGTAAGTGCTCGGCTCCGTCTTGACCAACCAGTAGTTAGCCATGTTGACCCGCCCAGGAAGTAAAGGTGTCGGCTAGCTCGCTCATGACGTCGCCCTCGGTGCGGCCGGTGCGCTTGAGCACTTTGAACGAGTGGTCGCCTCCGTCGACGACGTGAAGCGTCGCCCCCGCGCCGAGCTGCTTCACGATGGGTCGCAGCAGGTCGAGACCGGCGAACTCGTCGCGCGTGCCTTGAAGGAATAGCATCGGAATTCTGACTTGCGACAGGTGCTCGGCACGACTCGTCCCAGGGCGTCCGGGCGGATGCAGCGGGAATCCGAGAAACACGAGGCCATGAACGCCAGGCAGGGGATCGTGTGCCTGCGCCTGCGATGTCATGCGGCCGCCGAAAGACTTGCCGCCAGCGAAGACGGGGAGTCCAGGGGCGACGCGCGCCGCGTCGATGACCGCTTCGCGCACCCGCGCTTCGGCCACGGCTGGCGGGTCGGGGCGGCCCGCTCGCTTCTCCATATAGAGGAACTCGTACCGGTACGTCGCGACGCTACGCTCACTCAACAGCTGCGCCATCCGTTCGAGAAACGGATGACGCATCCCCGCTCCGGCGCCGTGCGCCAGCACGAGCAGCGCCTTGGCTTGCGGCGGGGCCACGAGGACGTGGTTCACCCCTATCGGATTCTCCCGAGGCGGTCAGGCGCTAGCTCCGTAACGACGAAGCGCTGCTGCAGTTTGCGCTTGCCGAGCGTAAGACGGACGACGTACTCGCCGGCCGAGGCCAGACGCAGCTCCTCGGCGGACGTGGGATCGCCCAACCCGCGCGGCCGCGCCTTCTCCCGGTTCATGTCCCATGTGACCCGCTGCAGGCCCGGGAACCCGGGGCCGGTCAACGTGCGCACCGTATCACCTGCGGCCGTCGTGATCACGAGCTTCACGCCGTCGGGCTGCATGTCCTTCAGGTAGTACGCGATCACCGCCCCGCGCGGCGGGTTCGGCGCCACATATCGGCCGCTGCCAAAGCCCGGGTGCGTGCGACGCTCGCGATACTGGTACGCCGGCGCCACCTCGAACAGGTGGATCGAGTCGGTGAGCACCGAGTCGCTGAATTCTTCGACGGGCCCGACGCCGACCACGTAGAGACCTCGGCCGTGCGTCGAGACGACCAGCTCGCGCTGCCGGAACGACATGGCCATTCGCTCGACGGTGACGTAGACGCCGTCCGCCGTCCCGACCCACAGGACGCGCGGATTGCGCGGGCTCTCGAACACGGTGGCGCTGCCCTTATCGGCGGGAAGACCGTTCATGAGCTCGGTCCAGGTGCGGCCGTAGTCGGTGGTGCGCCACACGTGCGGCCGGTAGTCGTCGCGGAAGTGACAGTCGTACGTCACCCACGCCGTCCCCTCGGCGTGGTACGACGCGGCGATCGTCGACACCCAGCAGGTCGTCGCGGCGCCGCGCGGAAAGTTCGCCGTCACGTTGGTCCAGGTGCGGCCCGTGTCGCGCGATACCCAGATGAACCCGTCGTCGGTCCCCGTCCACAGCACTGCCGCCGACTTGGGGCTCTCGGCGATCGAGAAGATCGCGTGATAACTCGTGTGCCCCGCCTCGGGCGTCGGGCTCTGCCGCGGCGTGCGCGTCATGTCCGGACCCAGCGTGTCGTAGTCTTTGCCGTGCTGCCGCAACCGGAACAGCCGATTGGCCCCCAGGTAGACCGTCGTCGAATCGAAGGCGGAGATGAGAATCGGCGCGGTCCAGTCCCAGGTGTAGTCGTAGCCGCTTTCGGTGCCCGCGTCGAGCGCGGCGGGCTGGATGTCGTCCCGCTGCCACGTCCGCAGGTCGAGGGCCGACACGACCCCGAACTGCGAGCCCGAGTAGACGGTCCATGGATCGTTGGGAGGGATCTGCACCCACATGCCGTCACCGCCGTTGACGGGATACCAGTCGGCATCGGTGACGCCGATCGCGTCCCGCGTCGCGCTCGGCCCGCACCACACGCCGTTGTCCTGCAGTCCCCCGCAGATCTGATAGGGCGTGAGCGAGCTGTCGACGATCACGGTATAGAACTGGCCGATCGGGATCGGCATGTGCCACCACGCCCGACCGGCGTCGAACGTGACGTAGGCGCCGCCGTCGTTGCCGAGGATGCGGTGCCCGGCGTCGTGCGGATCGAACCACAGGGAGTGATGGTCGCCGTGCACGCGGGAGAGCGACTCCGGCGCGAATGTCTTGCCACCGTCCTTGCTTTCCATCAGGGGCGCGGCGTTCACATATACGTGCTGGCTGTCGGACGCGTCCACCCAGATTTCGTTGTAGTAATAGTGCGGGATCGCCTGCAGGTCGTTGACCTGCGTCCACGTCGCGCCGGCGTCGCTCGAGCGGAACACGCCGCCGAAACGCCCCTGGGCCGGATCGGTCACGCCGCGATCCACCTGAATCATCGCGAACACGAGCTTCGGGTTCTGCGGTGAGATCGCGATGCCAATGCGACCAAGTCGATCAGTCGGGAGGCCGTTCTTCTTCGTAGGATCGGTGAGGCGCGTCCAGGTCCGGCCACCGTCGGTGGTCTTGTAAAGTCCACTCCCCGCGCCCACCCCCTCCATGTGGCTGCCGCCCCAGCGGAGGCGATGCCACGCCGCGGCGTACAGCGTGTTCGGGTCGCGCGGGTCCATCTCGAGGTCCACAAAGCCCGTGGTATCGTTGACGAACAACACGCGCGACCACGTCTTGCCGCCGTCCGTCGTTTTGTAGACGCCGCGCTCGTTGTTCGCGCCCCACAGGTGGCCGAGGGCCGCGACGTACACGGTGTCGGGGCCGGTAGGGTGAATCACGATGCGTCCGATCGCGCGCGAGTCGGCGAGGCCCATCTTGGTCCAGCTGCGGCCGCCGTCGGGAGACTTGTACACGCCGTCGCCCCAGTACTGCGACCGCAGGCTGTTCTTCTCGCCGGTCCCGACCCACACGAGGTTCGAATCCGATGGCGCGACGGCCAGGTCGCCCACGGTCTCGCTGCCGAGGCCGCTCGAGACCGACTGCCACGTGACACCCTCGTTGACGGTCTTCCAGACGCCGCCCCCCGCCGACCCGATGTAAAAGGTCTTGGGCCGCGGTTCGGGCGTCGTCGGCACCGCGATCGCCGTGACGCGCCCCGAATAGGCCGCCGGGCCGAGCCCGCGGTAGGTGAAGTTCTCGAGGAATCGCGTCGCAGAGTCCGATGCGACGGGGCCTTGCAGACCCATCACGGCGAGAAGGAGCAGCGTCATCGAGCCCTAGGGTTGGGTGCGGCTGGAGATTCTACGGCACGGCCGGACGCGCGGCTAGTTCGGCGCCGCGCACCGTCCCGCGCAGGAACGGCATGAGGTCATTCCACTCGGCGGGATCCTCGCGAATCCAGCCTTCAAAACAGTTCAGCATCTGGCGCAACGTCGGCTCGACCGAGCCAGGAGCGACGGCCACGCTTTGCCCGAAGTAGATCCGCAACCGGCCCCGGTCGTAGGCGATCCAAGCGGGGACGAGCGGGACTCCCGCCGCCGCGGCTAGGCGCACTGCGACGAGCGACACCAACACGGGCACGCCGAAGAGGCGCGCCTCACACGCTCCTCGCCCGGCGAACGAGTCCACCGCGACCGCCGCCCGCCCGCCGGCCCGAAGCAGCCGCAGGATCCGATGCAAACCGGCGCTGCTGCGCGGTGCATACAGATCTCCGGCTTCGTGCGCCCAACGGGAGCCGGCTAGCACCACCGCGAAGTGGCGCGCCGCCGCCCATGGAACCAATGCGTGCCCCCACGCCGTGTGACAGATGGCGAACACGCACCCTCCGGGCGGTAGCGGCGCACTCGCATCGTCCACGAGGATGCGCCGCGTTACCAGCCGATGACCGCCGGCCAGGACAAATGCTTTGAAGAGGAGGCGGGCGAGACGGACGAAGCGGATGCGCCGCAGCTGGCGCCACGCCCCGCCGGGACAGGACGCGAGCCACTGCATGACGCGCGGGTGGACCATCTGCTCGAAGAGGCCGTCGAGCGCGGCCAGCGGCACGGCGCACACGTGGCAGGCCGCGAGGCCGATGGCGAGAACGACGTCGGGCACGCTCCGGCCCACGACTAGAGCCGTGCGTGCAGGCGCTCGAGCGCCCGCACGAGGTCAGGCTGCGCGTCGAGCACGGGGAGCAGCGGATCACGCTTGAGCTTCTGCATGCGCGCTGGCGCATTCTTGATCGTGAACTTCCGGATATCGAGCTTGGGCGTGACCTCGCGCCATTCGAGGGGCATCGAGACCGGCGCGCCGGGCAGGGGCCGCACGCTGAACGGCGCCACTAGGAGCCGGCCGTGCCCGTTCTGCACGTAATCGAGGTACACGCGCCCGCCCCGCTTCCCCACTTGCCGCGTCACCGTCGCAATGTCGGGCAGCTCGTTCGCGACCACGCGTGCCAGCAGGCCCCCGAGCTGGCGCGCCTGCTCGTAGGTGACGAGCCGCGCCATCGGGAGCATCACGTGCAGTCCCGTCGAGCCGCTGGTCTTGATGAAGGCCGGGAGTTCGATCTCGTCGCAGAGTTCCTTCACCAAGCGCGCCACCTTCACGACGTGCTCGAACGGCGCATCCTTGGGATCGAGGTCCAAGATGCACCAGTCGGGCTGTTCGAGCGTCGCCACCCGGCTCCCCCACACGTGCAGCGGGATCGTCCCCATGTTCGCGAGATAGAGCAGCGACTCGAGGTTATCGCACACGAAGTAGTCGATCTCGCGCTCTGTGTCGGCGCTCCACATGCGCTCCGTGCGGAGCCATTCCGGGATGAATCCGGGAGCATCCTTCTGGAAGAACGACTTCCCGCTGATGCCGTCGGGAAACCTGGTCAGGACGACGGGGCGATCCGCGAGGAACGGCAGGAGCCACGGGGAAATCGCGCGGTAATACTCGATCAGGTCGCCTTTCGTGTACCCATCCTCCGGCCAGAACACCTTGTTCAGGTTAGAGAAGACAACGTCGGGAGTCGGGAGCTGGGAGACAGGAACCGGCGTGGGCTCAACATCCCTGTCTCCCGACTCCCGGCTCCTAGCTCCCGCCATCACGCAGTCCTTCGGCTCCTTGTCATCCCTGAACCGCATGAACACCGGCTGCCGCAGCAACCCGTCCGGCGTGATTTCCTTGAAGCGCACCTCGATGACCAGCCGGGGCTCGACCCAAACGACGTCATCGCCATGAGGGATGGGCCCTGCTTCGCACGGTGTGGTGGGCCGCACGGAGGCCTCGAGCTCTGCGCCTACATCCTTCAGCTGCTTCTCATCGAAGCCCGACCCCACCCGCCCGGTGAACGTGAGTTTGCCGTCGATGTAGCCGCCGACGAGCAGCGCGCCGAACCCGCCGCGCGATCCCTTGGGCCGTGAGTACCCCACGACCACGAAGTCGTCGGTGCGATCGGCGCGGATCTTGAGCCAGTGTTCCGAGCGGCCGCCGCGATAGACGGAGTCGGCCTTCTTGGCCATGATGCCCTCCAGCCCGAGCCGCACGACATGCTCGTACAAGTCTTCGCCTTTGGTCTCGAAGTGCTCGGAGTAGCGCAGGGCCCCGGCGCGCGGCAGCAGCTTGGCCAGGACCGCCTTCCGCTTCTCGAGCGGCAGCGGCCGCACGTCATAGCCCTCGAAGGCGAGCAAGTCGAAGACGGGGGAAGGCCAGATAACCTGGCGCGGTTCTGCAGGCGATTGAAGCTGGGATGCCCCGCGTCATCGAGGACGACGATCTCGCCGTCGAGAATCAAGCCTTCATACGGCAGCGCGGCCACGGCGCGCGCGATTTCGGGGAACGCCGCCGTCATATCGTGACCCTTGCGGGAGACGAGCACGGCCTTGCCGTTCTCGCGCGCGGCGCGCATGCGGTAGCCATCCAACTTCAGCTCGAACACCCATCCCGCCTTCGAGAACGGATCCTCGCGCGTCTCGGCGAGCATCAACTCCGTGTCGGCCACGCGTACGACGCGCTCCGGCGCGCCGAGCTTCGCGAGCTCTTTCTTAAGGGGCGCGGCGCGATGCTTCGCCTCGCGCAGCTCCTCGACGGTCATCCCCGAGAGAACCGACTCGTCGGAGTACGGCTTCTCGGGATCCGCGTATCCGTCCTTCTCCTTGATCAGGAGCCATTCTTTGACGCCCTTCTTCAGTTTCACGAGCGTCCACTTGCCACGCAGCTTATAGCCCTTCAACTCGAAGAGCAGCTTGCCTTTCTTGAATCCCTCGAACGGATCCTCGAGTGGCACCCACACGCCACGGTCCCAGACGATGACTTCGCCGGCGCCGTAGTTCCCCTCGGGGATGATGCCTTCGAAGTCGCCGTACTCCATGGGGTGGTCTTCGACGTTGACGGCGAGGCGCTTGTCGGAACGGGTGGCGGAGGGGCCCTTGGGAACGGCCCACGACCGCAGCACCCCTTCCATTTCGAGACGCAGGTCCCAGTGCAGCCGGGTCGCGGCGTGCATGTGGACGATGAAGAGACCCCCGGGCTTGGGAGCAGGCGCGGGTGGCCGAGCGCCCGGCTCCGGCGTGGAGTCGAGCGAACGCTTGGCGCGATAGGCGCTTAGCGGGTCGTTCCCGGGCGGGGGCGGTGGACCCTTACGGTTTGCGGGCATGCGAGGGGTGTGGTTATCATAGCCCCTTATGAGCGCTCATTCCATCGGTTCGGCCACCGTTTCATTTGGCCTCGTGTCGGTGCCCGTGAAAATGTTCTCGGCCGGCGAGTCGTCTGCCGCAATCTCCTTCAACTGGCTGCACAAGAAGGATGGCGCGCGGCTGAAGCAGGAGTACGTCTGTTCCAAGGACGGCGAGAAGGTGGAAAAGGACGACAGGATCAAGGGGTACGAGTTTACCAAGGGTTCGTACGTCCTGTTTACGCCGGAGGAGTTGAAGGCTCTCGAAGAACCGCGCGGCACCGGCGCCATCGAGATCACCGAGTTCCTGCCCTCGGACCAGGTGGACCGCATCTACGTCGACAAGACGTACTTCCTGGGGCCCGACAAGGGGGGCGAGCGCGCCTACAAACTCCTGGCGGATGCACTCAAGAAGACAGGCCGAATCGCGATCGGTCAGTGGGCGGCGCGCGGCAAACAGTACTTGATCCTCGTTCGCCCCATGGACAACGGCCTGGCGCTGGAACAGCTGCGCTATCCCGAAGAGCTGCGCTCGATCGCCGACGTGCCGATCCCCAAGACCGAAGTGAAAAAGACCGAACTGGACATGGCGATCAAGTTCATCGACCAAGGGACCTCAGAGGAATTCAAGCCCGCGGCGTACAAGGACAATGTGCGCCGCCGTATCCTCGACCAGATCCAGCAGAAGGTCGAGGGCAAGGAGATCACCGAGGAACCGACCGAGGCGCCGAAGACGCAGATCCTCGACCTGATGGAAGCGCTCAAGGCGAGCTTGAAGGGCGGCAAGGGCGCAGCCGAGAGCAAACCGGCGAAGGCTAAGCGAAAAGCGTCCTGAACTTCGCGGCGAGCTTCGGGCCCTCCCCCTTCCCTTCATGCTTAAAGAAGACGTACGCGTCGGTCCATCCCGTCCCCATCTCACGAACCTTTCCCACCCATTCCTCCATCGACTTCTTCGAGTAGCCCTTGTCGCGTAGCCGCACGTACCCGAAGTCCGCAGTCGCCTCGAGTGGCGTCGTCCCTTCTTCGGTATCGGCGATGCACAGCGCCGCGTTGCCAGTCCTGAGAACGTCATACGTCTCCGCGTCGAACCACGAGGCGTGACGAAACTCCCAGGCGCATTTCAGGTCGGGCGGGAATTGCGTGAGCACGTCGCCCAACCGGTCCAGATCCTTTTTGAAGTTGGGGGGCAGCTGGAACAGAATCGGCCCGAGTTTCGGGCCCAGGGTACGCGCCGTCTCGAGAAAGAAGCGGAGGTTCTCGTCCACGTTCTTGAGCCGCGCGATGTGGGTGATGCGCTGCGGAGCCTTGAGCACGAAGCTGAAGCCGGCCGGGGTCACGGCATCCCACCCGGCGACGATCTTGGGAGGCGGCATCCGATAAAAGGTGTAGTTGATCTCGACGGTCCCAAGTTTGCTGGCGTAGTACTCCAACCACTTGGCAGTGGGGAGTTTGGGCGGGTAAAAGCTCCCCTTCCATTCCGGGAAGTTGTAGCCCGAGGTGCCGACGAAGAGGCGCATGTGCAAAACTGGCTGGGGTGTTGCGGGCGTGCAACCCGCGACGGCGTGACGCATGTCACGCGGAACCGCCGCGCGGTTCGACAGTATGAAAGCGGTTGCCTATCTCACCCATTGGGGAGCTTAAAACAATGACCGTCAAGCCCATCCTCGCGGCGCTGCTCGTCGCCGCGACCGCGTGCGGGACGTCGGCCGAGACGGAGCGCAAGCTCGCCGATCTCGAACAGGCGAACGCGCAACGCGACAGCTTGCTGCAAGAGGTGGCCGTCAGCGCCCGGCTGCTCAGCGATGTCAGCACGGCGCTCTCGAAGGTTCAAGTGCGCGGTCGCGCGATCCGCACCTCGTCCGAGACTCCGTTGCTCGCGCAGCGTGACTCGATGATGCAGAAGCTGCGCTACGTCGTCGCGCGCGTGAGCGAGACGGAGACCAAGCTGAACCAGGCCCAGAACCGCATCAAGGGCCTCACCAACTTGTCGGACAGCTTGCGCGCGACACTCGATTCGACGGCGACCAACCTCGGCGCCATCATCGAGAGCCAGAAGGCGACGATCACGGCGCTCACCGAGCAGGTGACGAGCCTCGAAACTGAGAACGTGGCGCTGCGCGACACCGTCGCCCACGTTACCGAGCGCGAGAACACCGTCTACTACATCATCGGCACCAAGGACGAACTGAAGCAGAAAGGCGTCATCGTCGAAGAGGGTGGGAGCCGCGTGCTCTTCGTGCTGTGGCGCACCGGCAGCACGCTGTCCCCGGCGCGCGAGCTCGATCCCGCGCTGTTCACGCCGATCAACAAGCGCGACGTGAAGGAAATCCAGCTGCCGGACGCCTCGAGCGATTACCGCATCGCGTCGCGGCAGGACCTGGAATACCTGGCGACGCCCCGGACCGACCAAGGCAAGGTCACGGGCACCGCGTCGCTGCAGATCTCGGCACCCGAGCAGTTCTGGCGCAACTCGAAGTTCTTGATCATCGTCCAGGAGGGGCGGGCGAGCGGGGGCCCTAATACGGGGGGACGGACAGACTGACCTTCCCCCGCAGCACGAGGCACCGAGCCCCACATCACCCCGCGTGGTGTGGGGCTCTCTCTTGCGAGGATCGGGACAATGGTACGGTGTAAGTGGGCCGAATCGAGCGACCTGATGATCGCCTACCACGACCGCGAGTGGGGCGTCCCGGTCCACGACGACCGCCAGCTCTTCGGCAAGCTGATCCTCGACGGTTTCCAAGCTGGCCTGTCGTGGTCCACCATCCTGAACAAACGCGACAACTTCCTCGAAGCGTTCGACGGATTCGACCCGAAGAGGATGGCCGCCTACGACCGGCGGCGCGTCGCCAAGCTGCTCAAGAACCCGGGCATCATCCGCAACCGCCAGAAGGTCGAGAGCGCGGTGAAGAGTGCCCGGGCCTACCTGACGCTCGCCGCAACCGGGACCTCGTTCGATGAGTTCCTGTGGTCCTTCGTGGGGGGCGCGCCGCTGCGCCATGCGCGCAAGACCATACGCAGCGTCCCCGCGGAGACTCGAGAGTCGCAGGCGATGAGCAAGGCGCTCGTCGAGAAGGGCTTTCGCTTCGTGGGACCGACGATCTGCTACGCCTTCATGCAGGCCGTGGGCATGGTGAACGACCACCTCGTGACCTGTTTCCGGCACGCCGAGCTGTGACGTACGACGTGATTCTCGCCGGCCTGGGCGCGATGGGCAGCGCCACCGCGTTCCACCTCGCCGGCCGCAAAGGCCTTCGCGTCCTCGCGCTCGACCGCCACCACCCGCCGCACACGCTCGGCTCGACCCACGGCGGCACACGCATCATCCGCGAGACGTCGTTCGAGCACCCGCGCTACGTGCCGCTGGTGCGCCGCGCCTACGAGTGTTGGCGGCGCATGGAAGCGGCCACCGGACGCTCCTTGCTCCAGATCACGGGCGGCGCCTTCATCGGCGACCCCAAGGGCGTCTTTGTGGCGAAGTCCAAGGAGAGCGCCGACATTCACAACGTGCCTTACGAGATCCTGTCTCCCGCGGAGATCCGGCGCCGCTTCCCCGCCTTTCGCCCGGATGACAGGGCGGTCGCGTTCTACGAGCCGGGTGCCGGAGTCCTGGGGCCCGAGACCTGCGTCCAGGCGTGTCTCGACCACGCGAAGGCGTCTGGAATCGACGTGAAGTTCGACGAGCCGGTCACGCGCTGGTCGGTCAAGGGCGGCGCTGTGACCGTCACGACGCCGCGCGGCACGTACAGCGGCGGCAAACTGTTGCTCGCGGCGGGCCCCTGGATGCTCGATACGCTCCACAGCGTCGGCGTCCGCGTGGCCGCCGAGCGCATCGTGATGCATTGGTTCGTGCCCACGGGTGACATCGCGCAGTTCGACGTTGTGCGCTGTCCGTTCGCGTTATGGGAGTTCGGGCCCAACGCCGCGTTCGCGTCATTCCCGATCGAGGACGGCGAGATCAAGACGACGATTCATCACGGCGGCGAGCCCACGACACCGGACACAGTGCGTCGCGACGTCAGTGCGGACGAGATCGCGTCGATGCGCGCGATGCTGAAACGGTTTCTGCCGGGGGCGAACGGGGCGCACCGCCGCTCGGCGGTTTGCCTCTACACCAACGTCGAGGGCGGGGATTTCCTCATCGACCACCACCCTGAGCACCCTCAAGTGCTGCTCGCGAGCCCCTGCTCGGGGTTCGGGTTCAAGTTTGCGAGCGCGATTGGGGAGCTGCTGGCGGAGCTACTGGTGACGGGAAAGACGGCGTGGGACCTGCGCCCCTTCGGGATCGCGCGCCTTACTTCGCCCGCTCGAGGTACTGGCCGGAGCGCGGGTCCACCCTGACCTTCTCGCCCGGACTGATGAAGTCCGGCACCTGCACCGTCACTCCGTTGGAGAGCTTGGCGGGCTTGGTGCTGGCATTCTTGGTCGCGGTCTTCATCACCGGCGACGTCTCGACCACCTGCAGCTCGATCACCGGCGGCAGCTCGATGGCGATCGGGCGGCCGTCGAGCCATTCGACCTGCACGACCATCTCCGGCTGCAGCCACTCCTTGTCCTCACCCACCGCGCGCTCGTCGAGCGTGTACTGCTCGTAGGTCGACTGGTCCATCACGTGCACCCCGCCCTGGTCCTGGTAGAGGACCTGCATCTCCTTCGTATCGAGCCGGGCTTCGTTGAGGAACTCGGTGGCGGCGAGCCGCTGATCGAACGTGTTGCCCGTGACGAGACTCCGGAACCGCACCTGCACGAACGCGCGCAGGTTTCCGGGAGTCCGGTGCGTGAAGTCCATCACTCGGCAGGGCTGCCCGTCGATGAGCAGGACGTGCCCTTTACGGATATCGGTGGCTTTCATGGGAGCGGGAACATAAACCGGGAGACCCGGCCGTAAAAGGGGGCGGGCCGGGTCTCCAAGTCACTGCTTGACGCAGGGTTACTGATTCCAGGTCGAGATCTGCTCCACGAATGCCTTCGACAAGGCGACCAGATCCACGGGCGGCGCCGCCGGGTCTTCCTTCAGCTGCTCGACGCGCGACAGGTTCGTCGTCGCCGGCCCGTACGTGCTGTCCACCGCGAGCGCAGCGCGGTACGCCTCAGCGGCCGCCGTGAAGTGCCCGGTCTTCTCGAGCGCCGTGCCGAGGTTGTTGTGGAAGATCGCCACACTCTTCTCCAGCTCGATCGCCCGCGCGATCGGGCCCAACGCGTCCTCAGACCGCCCCACCTTGAGGTACAGCGACCCGAGGTTGTTCAGCGACCACACATCCTCGGAGTTCCGGACGATCGAGCGCTTGTACGCGACGATCGCTTCGTCCGAGCGTCCTAGACCATCGTATGCCCGGCCCAGGAGCCGCAGCGGCTCGCTCGAAGTCGTATCGAGCGTGACGGCCGCTTCGATGTGTTGCAGCGCATCCCCGGCACGCCCCGACTCGATCAGGATACGGCTCAGGTAGAGACGGCTGCGGACGTGTGTGGAATCGAGCGCAATCGCCTGCACGAATGCACTCTCGGCGCGCGCGAAATCGCCGGCCTTCCACGCGCTTCGGCCGACCGTATAGAACTCGGGGGCCGTGGTGGGCGCCGGCGTCTCCGGCTCGGCCCGGCTGGGCGGCGCGGGAATCGGGGTCGGCGTGGTGATGACCGGCTCGCCGGCGCTCGCCCGGTCGGGGTTGCGATCGCCACAGGCGGCGAAGGCATACGCGACGACGCCGAAGCTCACGAGCGCGGCGAAGACTGCGTAGTGGGGTGGACGATGAATCATGAACTGGTACCGCATGGCTCCTCCAGGAGCGGGTTCGCCCTGGGGTAAAGCAGGCCATGGGCCAGCGCCTAACTGATTGTCAATTCACGATGTGAGTTTGCGAGCGTGGCCGTGAGGACACCGCCGCCGAGGGTGCTACGTGTCGCGCTGGACACCGAGGCGGCGCATCACCTTCAGGAGACTCGCGTGATCCGACAGCCCCAGCTCCTTCGCGGTGTGCGTGATGTGCCAATCGTTGCGCTCGAGGGCCGATACGATGATTTGGCGCTCGGCCTCCACCTTCTGTTCCTCGAAACTGCGTGGGGCGTGGGTTGTGAGGCGTGGGCGGGTGCCCTTGTGGTCGCGGATCTCCACGGGCACGTCGTCCCGCGTCAGCTCCTCGCGGTCCGTCGCGATGACCATCCGCTCGATCACGTTGCGCAGCTCGCGCACGTTGTTGCGGCGCCAGTCGTAGGCCATCAACGCCTCGAGCACCTCCGCGCCGGCCTTCCGGGGCTTCATCCCGAACCGGCTGCACGTCGCGGCGAGCAGGTGCTCGACCAGGGCCGGGACGTCCGACAGCCGTTCGCGCAGCGGCGGCACCCGCAGCGGATGCACGTTGAGCCGGAAGTAGAGGTCTTCGCGAAACCGGCCTTCGGCGACCTCTTTTTCGAGGTCGCGGTGCGTAGCGGCAACGACGCGCGTATCGACCGCGATGGTTTTCGTGCCGCCCACTCGCGTTACGTGCCGTTCCTCGAGCACGCGCAGCAGTTTCGCCTGAGCGGCGAGGGGCAGATCGCCGATCTCGTCCAGGAAAAGCGTGCCGCCGCTCGCGGCTTCGAACGCACCCTTGCGGGTGGCCGCGGCGCCGGTGAAGGCGCCGCGCTCGTGGCCGAACAGCTCGCTCTCGACCAACTCGTGGGGGAGGGCGGCGCTGTTCACCGCGATGAACGGCCCCTTGGGCGCCGCGCCGAGTCGATGCAGCTCGCGCGCGACCAGCTCCTTGCCGGTTCCGCTCTCGCCGAGGATGAGCACGGGGCTCGGGATTGGGGCGACGCGGGCGATGGTCTGGTGGAGCTTGGCCAGCGCGGGGCTGGAGCCCACGAGCGGCGAGTCCATGCCGAAGCCGCGTCGCAGCGCGGCCACCTGGTCGGCGAGGCGGCGCCGCTCGATGGCATTCTCAATCTCCTGCCCCACCCGCTCCATCGGCTCAGCTTTGTCGATGAAACTGTGCGCGCCGAGGCGGATCGCCTGGGCGCAGCGATCGTAGTTGCCCGTACCCGTGTAGACGATGATCGGGACGCGCAAGCCGAGGCGCTCCACCGCGCGCAGCACCTCGAACCCGTCCATCCCGGGCATTTCGAGATCGAGGATCACGCAGTCCACGGGCTCGGCGGCGAGCGTATCGAGGGCCGCCCGACCGCTCCCGGCCACGAGTGTGTCGTAGCCGCGCAGCCGTTTCAGATCGTAGGCGTACTGCTCCGCCATCGCGGGAACGTCGTCAACGATGAGGACGAGGGTCATGCGTGTGGGAGCTCCACGATGAACTTTGAGCCCTTCCCTGGATGGGACTCGACCCGCAGCGTGCCGTGAGCATCGAGCACCAGCCGCCGCACGATCGAGAGGCCAAGCCCGGTGCCGCCCTTCTTGGTCGTGTAGAAATCGTCGAACGCGCGGTCGACTTCGGCTTTGCTCATGCCGCGGCCGGTGTCGCTCACCAAGAGTCGAACGGTTCCGTCGGGCCCACGCTCCGTCGCGATCGTAACGGTTCCCGGCTTGCCGTCGAGACTGTCGATGGCGTTGCCCAGCAAGTTCTGGATCACGCGGCGCAGCGCCAGGGCGTCGGCGCGGACCGGGGGCAGGTGATCGAGGAGCTGGCTCCGCAGCTCGACGTTTGGGGCCCCCCCCCCTGTGGCAGGCCGCAGGGCCTCGCGCACGACCGCATTGATGTCGGTAGGCTGTGCATTCGACTGAGGATAGAGCCGCGCGTAGTTCGCGGCGAGCGTCTCCAGGTACCCGATGCTCGACTCCACGGTGCCCTGACGCTCGCTGAAGACCTTGGGCAGGTTTGCGGGCTCTTTCTCCGCCACCTGCGTGAAATGGCGGAGCACGTTGCGCAGCGGGGCGAGGCCGTTCTTGATGTCGTGGTTCACCTGGCGAGCCAGGTCTCCCAGCACGACGCGCCGCTCCATCTCGGTCATGGGGCGGCTGAACCGGGTAGACAGCCACCCGGCGATGAGCACAGCCAGCAGCGCCGACACGAGCACCGCGACGGCGAACCAGGTGTTCACGTTGCGCCGCACCGCCGCCAGGAGGTTCTGCGAGTCGGTGACGACGATGCGCGCGGAGTACGTGCCCGAATCCCCAAGCGCCACATACGGCAATGCGACCTCCGCGACGACCTGGCCGGTATCGTCCGTCCTCTCGGTCTCGCCGGGAAAGACCACGCTCACCAGAAGCTCCCGATCGCGCGCCAGGCGGGATAGGAACAGGGTGTCCACCCGCACTCCGCCGAGGAGCGTGTATCGACGCGCGGGCAGACGCAGCGTATCCCGGCGCACGAAGGCGAGGAACTGACCTTCGGCCGTGTTCGCAAACAGGAGCGCTGGGCCCCCCGGCGGTGGGATGGCCGCAGGCCTGTCGTACTCGTTGCGGAAGTGACCCGACGAGACGACACGACCCTCATCATCCAGAATCTGGAGGAAGTCGAGTCCGGTGAGTCTCATCGCGTCGCCCGCGTAATCGAGGACGTAGGCGCGATCGCAACCCCGGATCGCCGCCGTACGGAAGCAATTGTCGGCGCGGAGGGCATCCTTCAGCGCGTCGAGACGCGTCGCGATCCCGTCGCTCTGGCGCGCAATGTCGGCGCGCACCACGTCGGAGAGCGCACCGACGCGCTCGGCGGCGAGCCGGCCCGACATCTGGCGGCGGATGCCAAGACCAAACACGGCGAGTGGAACGAGCACCACCACGCCGAACCCGGCGAGGAGGCGAGTGCGGAAAGTCATTGGGGCACGAGGTGCACCGTCCCGTCGCCATCCATGGCCCAGCGGAGTCCGCCGCGCCGCTCGACGGCGCGCGCGCGCGTCTCCACGAGGGGCGCCACGGAGACCGACCACGGAGGCAGCAGGTCGCGGGCGGCGCGGCACCCATCTGGGACCGCGCGCGGCAGCGCGAGCACGTACCCCGCGGCCGCGCCGGCGGCGAGCGACCTGGCGAACTCGGAGGGACCGAGACCCTGCGCGGTGCCGCCGCCGAGCGCGGCGATCCGGCCGGCCAAGTCGCGCGCCGCAGGATCGCCACGCACATACGCGATGCGCCGTGCAGAGGGCGGCGCCGGCGCGGCCGCGGGCGGTGGACCGCAGGCGTGGAGCTCCTCCCACCAGAAGCCGCCGCCTTGAGGCCGGCGTGCCTCGCCGCGAACGGCCTGCTCGAGGCCGTCGAGACGCGTCGCCGGAGGCTCCGCCGCGGCAAACACGTAGATGCGATCCCAGGGCAGATCGACGACCGCGAACGCCGGCTGCGTGGCGGCGTACTCGATCACGGAACGATCGCGTGTCACCAGCAGGTCCACGCCCGCGTCCAACAGATCGCGAGGGTCCTTTCCCGAGGCCTGGCGGAACAGGAGCGTGTCTCCTGTCGGCGAATGCGCGCGGATCTCCTGTGGAGTGGCGTTGGCCCCCGTGACCCAGTAGCGCCCGGTGCCGATGGGCCAGTCGCCGCCCGGCGCGGGCTTCGTGACGGCGAGCGCGGGATCGGCTAGAAACGCCGGGACGTCATCCGATCCGCGCGCGAGCCACACGCCTACGATGCGCGCGTCGATCGGGGTCAGCGTGTATCCCGCGCCCCCTTTTCCCACGACGATGTCGCGCGCGGTGACGGGCGCGCCGTCCCAGAACTGCGCGTCGGCCCGGAGCGTGAACGCCCAGCGCCGTCCGCCCTCGCTCGACGTCCACGACTCGGCGAGCGCCGGCATGGCGCGCCCCTCGCAGTCGAACCGCACCAGCGTCTCGTACAACTGCCGGAACACGAGTCGCTCGGCGTCGTTGCGCGGCACCGGCGCGTGCGTCGGATCGACGGAGTCGGTGAGCGCGACGGTAATGAGCGGCTGACGCGCCGGGGGGTCACCAACCGGCGAGACCAGACAGCCGGTGGCGCCGCCGGCGGGCGCGAGCGGTGCACCTGAGGGATGGGGGCGAGCGCAGGCGCCGGCAAACAACACGGCGAAGCAAACTGCGCCTCGGTGAACGGCCAAGCCTCGGCTCCGGGTGGGGATGTGCTAGAAGAATACCCCCGGAGCCCCGCGATTGCCCTCGACTGCCGCCTACGCGATCGGCGACGGCGTACGGCGCTGAGGCAGCGGTGCGGACCGCCGCGAGGACTGCGGGATCGGTGGCGGGGAGGTCTGCCACGACGCACGACGCTCCGCTTCCGAACGCCGTTCAGTGGAAGAGCGCCGGACAGCCTCGTTGCGCCGTTCCACGAGGGGCTCCTGGCTCGACCGCCTCCGCTCCGACGCCGTGCGGCGCTCGGAATCCAACCGGCGGTCGGTCTTGGCGCGCCGCTCGGTGCGGCGGCGTCCCGTCGCTCGTCCCGCTTCCGCGTGGACCAGCACCTCGCCGTCGGTGATCTCCGGCGGAATCAGTTTGAACGACGGCCAATCGCTTCGGAACCAGCTCGCGGCGAGCGCCGCAGCGGCATCCGCGCCCTCTGGGGTCTCACACACACTGATCGACGCCAGGACACTATCTCCGGCATCGAGGAGGTAGTACGCCACGAAACCCGGGAGCCGGTTCATCTGCGGCAACAGGCTGGTTTCCGCGTGTTGCGCCGCGCTGGCGACCGTTCCGAGTCTCACTTTGTAGCGCCGAATGACCGCGTGCATCGCTTCTCGCTTGGTTGTAGAGTCTTGGCTTCAAGGGCAAGATTCGCGCCCTGAGCCTATGGGGGACCGCCCCTCCCCGCTAGGGGCGAAACAGTTCCGAAACGGACACGAAACTGCACGCCTCGCGCAACACCCGCCAGCAGGCTAGCCTTCCAAGTTGATGGCTTCCAGCGCGATGTCCTCCTCAGCTGCTCGCGAGATCCGCGACTCGGTCGTGATCCGGTTCGCCGGCGACTCGGGGGACGGGATGCAGGTGACCGGCACCCAATTCATGCTGGAAACGGCCCTCGCCGGGAACGACCTCTCGACCTTCCCCGATTTTCCCGCCGAGATCCGCGCCCCCGCCGGCACGACGTTCGGGGTGTCGGCGTTCCAAATCCAGTTCGGCGCGGTGGACGTCATGACGCCGGGCGACGCAGTGGACGTCCTCGTCGCTATGAACCCGGCGGCGCTCACGGTAGAGCTGAAGGACCTGCGCGTCGGCGGCACGATTATCGTCGACACCGCAGCGTTCAATGAGCGCAATCTCGGCAAGGCGGGCTACACGAAGAACCCGCTCGACGACGACTCGCTCGCTCCATATCAACTGCTCAAGTTCGACATCGCGAAACTCACGACCGAAGCGGTGAAGCCGCACGGGTTGTCGTCGCGCGAGGCCCACCTGTGCCGCAACATGTGGGCGCTGGGCCTGCTCCTGTGGATGTACGGGCGCGAGCGCACGGCGACGGTCGAATGGCTCAAGCAGAAATTCGCCAAGAAGCCTCAGATTGCCGATGCCAACATCGCCGCTCTGAACGCGGGCCATGCCTTTGGCGAAACCGCGGAAATGCCCGAGCACCTGGTGGGGTACGTCGTCCCCAAGGCCCATGTGCAGCCCGGGCTCTATCGCACCGTGAGCGGGACCGAGGCGCTCGCCTGGGGACTCGTGGCGGGAATGCGCGCGGCGGGGATCGAGAAGCTGGTGTTCGCCGGCTACCCGATCACGCCGGCCTCGGCGCTGCTGCACACGCTCGCGACCATGCGCCAATACGGGGTGGTCACCTTCCAAGCCGAAGACGAGATCGCCGCGAGCGGCGCCGCGCTGGGCGCGGCCTACGCCGGCGCCCTCGGCGTCACGTCGAGCTCGGGACCGGGGATCGCGCTCAAGACCGAAATGCTCGGACTCGCCATCGCCACCGAGCTGCCGCTCGTCGTGATCGACTCGCAACGCGCCGGTCCGTCCACCGGCATGCCGACCAAGACGGAGCAGTCCGACCTCTTCCAGGCGGTGCACGGCCGCAATGCCGACGCCCCGCTCGCGGTCATCGCGGCCGCCACGGCGACCGATTGTTTCGACGTGGCGATCGAGGCGGTGCGCCTCGCCACCAAGTACATGACACCGGTGATCGTCCTCTCCGACGGTTACCTCGCGCACGCCGCCGAGCCGTGGCGCATCCCCGTGGAAGCCGACTTGCCGCGCTTCCCGATCGCGTATCGCACCGACCCGGAGGGCTTTCACCCGTTTCTCCGCGACACGAAGACCCTGGCCCGCCCGTGGGTGCGGCCGGGAACGGCGGGGCTCGAGCACCGCATCGGCGGGTTAGAAAAGGATTACGACTCCGGACACATCTCGTACGATCCCGACAATCACGCCCGCATGACCGAGACCCGCGCGGCGAAGATCGCCGGGATCGCGCGTGACATTCCGCTGCAAACCGCCGCGCTGGGCGAGGATCACGGTGCCCTTGCCGTCGTCGGATGGGGCTCGACATTCGGACCGATCCATCAGGCGGTGCGCATCGCGCGCGAGGAAGGGCACGACGTGGCGCACATCCACGTCCGCTACCTGAGTCCGTTCCCGCGCAACCTGGGCGATCTCCTCAAACGCTACGACCGCGTCATCGTCCCCGAGATGAACCACGGGCAATTGGTGCGGCTGTTGCGCGCGGAGTATCTGATTCCGGCAGAAGGCGTCAGCAAGGTCACGGGGAAGCCATTCAAGGTGCAGGAGATTCTGGACGCGATTCGGGGGGACCAGACGTGACCGTTACCACGATCACCGACGCCCAGCTCGCGCCGAAGGATTACGCCTCGGATCAGGAAGTCCGGTGGTGTCCCGGCTGCGGCGACTACGCCATCCTCAAGGCCGTGCAGAAAGCGTGCGCCGAGTTGGGGGTCAAGCGCGAGCAGACGGTGTTCGTCAGCGGCATCGGCTGCGCGGCGCGCTTCCCGTACTACATGTCCACCTACGGATTCCACACGGTGCACGGGCGGGCGCCCGCGATCGCGACCGGGATCAAGCTCGCGAACCCCGAGCTCGACGTGTGGGTGATGACCGGCGACGGCGACGGCTTGTCGATCGGCGGCAACCACATGCTGCACGTGCTGCGCCGCAACGTCGATTTACAGATCATCCTCTTCAACAACGAGATCTACGGGCTCACCAAGGGCCAGTACTCGCCGACCTCACGCCGCGGGACACGCTCGCCATCGACGCCGCTCGGATCCCTCGAGTACCCCGTCTCGGCGTGCGTCTTCGCGCTCGGCGCGGGCGCGCGGTTCGTGGCGCGGTCCGTCGACACCCTCCAGACGCATCTCGTCGGCGTACTGAAGCGCGCGCGCGCCAATCAGGGCGCGTCCTTCGTCGAGATCCTCCAGAACTGCGTCGTCTTCAACGACGCGGTGTTCGAGCACATCACCGGCAAGGCCGAAGCCCCCGACGCGCAGATCGTGGTAGAGCACGGCCAACCGCTGCTCTTCGGCAAGAAGAAGGAGAAGGGGCTGCGGCTCGTGCCCGGGAAGCTCGAGTTGGAGGTTGTGACGATTGGCGAAAACGGCGTGACCGCAGCGGACATCCTGGTGCACGACGAGACGAACCGCGCCCTGGCGCAACACCTCGCCGCGCTCGAGCCGCCGTTCCCGACGGCGATGGGCGTGCTGTACTGCAACCCGACGCTGTCGTACGAGCGGGAAGTCTACTCGCAAGGAGCCCAAGCGAAGGGGCCCGCCGATCTCGACGTCCTGCTTCGCAAGGAGCGCACTTGGGTGGTGGAGGGCTAATGACAGCGCCCGAATTCGAAAAGATGGATCGTCGGGACCTGGACCGCCGCAGCGGCGCGGATCAGCGCGCGGAGCCGTTGCCGGTCGCCGTCGAGCGCCGTAAGAGCGACCGCCGGCTGGGGATCGAGCGACGGCTCGCGCTGCAATCGGCCGCGGGCCAACTGCAAACCGCGATGGGCATGCTGCTCCAGGTCGCGGACTCCGCCACCCTAAGCGACGAAGAGCGCCGCTTACTGGACACGGCCATGCTGCGGCTGCGCTTCGCCGTGGAACGCATGGCGAGCGAGTGAGGCTAGTGCAGCACCTGTAGACGCTCCCACACCTCCGGTCGCACCGCCGCACGCACGTCCTCGAGCAGCGCCGTCCAGCAATGCCCCAAGGTCTCCGCATCGCCCGGGAGGAGCGCGCGCGCCGCCGCCTGATGCCGCGCCACAATCCGCGCGAGTGCTTGTTGCTCGTCGGCATTGGGCCGCCCGACCGCCCGCAACAACGCCTCGACGTACGCGCGCCCACCTTCCCCCGCCGCGAGCGCCACCGCGCGCGCCGCTTCGTGCGGCGCACCCCGCGGCATGGCGTACCCCAGCCGCGCATACGGCAGCGCCCAATTGTCCGTGGCCAGCACCCCGTCGGGATTCTCGAGCCAGATCCAGGCGTGCAGCACCGCGATGCGCGGCTCTCGGGCTCCGGCCGGCGCCATGTCCATCACGCCGGCGTGACTGCGCAGGAAGCTCTCCTCTTCCACGGTCCCCTGGTGGAAGTGCCAGGCCGTGGAGGGGACCGGGAGCCCAGCGGGTGGCGCCCGGTCGTGTACCAACTTGGCGTACGCGACACCGACGAGTGTCAACCGTCCGTCGATCTCGGCGTACTCGAGGATCGGTGGGGCCGAGGGATCGAGTGTATCGCGCAGGATGAGCCCCGGGTGGATCCAATGGCGGCCCATCCCCGGGAAATCGGGGCCTACCGGACGGTACCCGGCCGCGCGCGCGACCTGGGAGTCGCGGTACGGGGCCGTGCCCGCGCGGGCGCCAGCGATGAATTCGGCGGTCTGGAGCAACAACAGGACCAGCCTCACTGCGCGACGATGGGGTGGGTCTGACCGTAGGCGGCGAGCAGCGACGCGCGCAGCGCGGGCGTCAACCCAGCAGGGTAGCGACTCAGCAGGTGGGCCTCAGCGGCCGTTTCCGCATCGATGAAGGCACCTTGATTGATGAACAGCCCGCGTTTTCGGTAGCCCGCCGTGCGGATTTCGCGGAGCGGCACCAGCAAGACCTGCGCTGGACTCGGCCGCAACACGAGCAGGGCCGTGTCCTGAACCTCGAGCAGCTCGCCCAGGAGGTTCCCGCGCTCCAGCCGCACGTTGACCTGGATCCCCTCCGGCCCAGAATTCTTGATGAAACGTTCGGCGCTGAGGCCGGCGTAACACGCGCCGCCGCCAAGAACGGCGACCGCAACGACCAGTGCTCGACGCATAGACACCTCAGCGCACGGGGATGCGGGAGGTCATGAAATGCGCCTCCAGCGTTTGGTGTGTGACGCGCCAGCGGGCGACGGCCTCGAGCAGAGCCGAATCGGACGGCACGAACGTGCTCGCCACCCGCGGCGTCGCGAGCCAATCGCGGCGCATCCACTCGGTGTAATAGCCCTGCGACGCGAGGAAGAACGTCCGGTTGGTAGCCGCCGTGGACGGCACCGCAAACGCGGCGGTGAACCGCTGCCCTGCCGTCGTCTCGAGGTAACGGGCATCGGCGGCCACGAGGCTCGCGAGCGCCGTCGTATCCGCCGCCCCGCGGGCATCGCGGATCTCGGCAAGCGGACGGACCAGCGGGACCGCACGGCGGAAGCGCCCCGCCACCGCGATGCCGTCGATGCGCCAATTGTCTACGGGGAAGCGCAACCGGACGCGGACTCTGCCGGGCTCCAGGACCGGCACCACGACGGACACATCCTTCCAAGCGATCGGCCCGGTGTCCTTGACGTGCGCCACCGAGCGATAGCTGTCCCCGTCTCCATCGGCGACGGCGACGTCCAGACCCATCCGGCGCTGATACCATTGCGCCAGCTCGACGGCGGGGCCCACCTGCTGAAGATCCCGGCCAACCCAGTCGAGGGAGCGCGCCCCTGCGTCGCCCAGCATGATGTCGTACAAAAGAATGGTGTTGAGCAAGCTGTTCCGGAGCCGCAGCACGATCGCGACGCTATCGGCCCCGATCGGCGCGGCGATCGCGAGGTCGATCCAGTCGTCGAGGTCGCTAAGTCGGGCGCGCGCGACGACGCCGGGATCACTGCGATACACTTCGCCGTCCGCCGCCACAACATCTCGACGCACGTCCCGACCTGTTCGATCCACGGCGCGGATGGGCGGCACGAGGCCGTCCACGATGAGCAAACGATTCGCCTCGTCCCCCACCACGGTTTCACCGGCGGCGTGCTCGACCTCGAGCAGCTCGAGGTGATTCAAGTAGTGTGTCTCGAGAGCTTCATTCCGGACCTCGAGCTTCAGCGTTCCGTCCGGAGCGGTGTGGAATCGCAGCCGGTCTACATCGCGTGTCTCGAAGAGCGGCGCGATGCTGTAGGAGAACCCCTCCCCCTCGAGCACGTAGGTGCCGGCGCTGTCGGCGTAATAGGTCGGACACGATCCGAAGATGGCGACGGCCAGGGCGGCGGCTCCGAGCGCCGTTACGCCTGTCGCGAGGACCGATACGATCACGCCCTGCGCGACGTCCACGCGCGTCTGAAATACCTCCACCCCCACAACGCTGTCGAGCGCCAAGGTCGTGAGGGCGGCAGAATCCCGCAGCGTCAGACTGTAGCGCATCCCGTCACCGCGCAGCGTGTCGCGGACGACGTCCACGCCGTCCGGGAAGACCACTGTGGATCCGTCGGACAGGTGGGCCTTTACCGGCGAGAACACCGCGACCGAGTCGCCGGCGTGGCGCTCGAGGGGTGTCACCTCCAAGCTCTGGAACGTCCAAATGCACGACGTGAGGAGGAAGGCAAGCGGGACGACGGCGCGGCGATCCATGCAGCCTCCGGTGACGGGAGAACCACCATGAAACGGCGCCCCCGTCAAGGATGCGTCAAGGGCCGAGGCGGGATACTTTGGGACGCATGAAACGACTCGCATGGATTATCGCGCTTGCCGTCCTGGTCCCCTCCCGCGCCGCACCGCAGGGGTACGACCCCACCCTGTTCGCCGGCTTGCGCTGGCGGCTCATCGGTCCCTTCCGCGGCGGCCGTACCGTTGCCGCCGTAGGAATACCGGGCCAGCCGAACGTGTTCTACATCGGGGTGAACAACGGCGGCGTCTGGAAGACGACCGACTACGGACGCGTGTGGACGCCGATCTTCGACGCGGAATCGACCGGATCGATCGGCGCGATCGCCGCCGCCCCCTCCGATCCACGCACCCTGTACGTCGGCAGCGGCGAGGGACTGCAACGGCCCGACCTCTCCGTGGGGGATGGAATCTACAAGTCCACGGACGGCGGCGGCACGTGGCGGCATCTCGGACTGCGCGACGGCCAGCAGATCCCGGCGATCATCGTGGACCCGCGCGACCCGAATCGCGTGTTCGCCGCGGTGCTAGGGCATCCGTACGGCGCGAACGAGGAGCGCGGCATCTTCCGCTCCACGGACGGCGGCGAGACGTGGGAAAAAGTGCTGTACCGCGATGAGAACACGGGCGCCATGGATCTCGCCTTCGCCCCTGCCAACGCCCAGACCGTGTTCGCGGTCCTGTGGTCGGCGCGGCAGGCGCCGTGGGAAGCGGGGTGGGTGCTCTCCAAGAACAACGGACTCTACAAATCCACCGACGGGGGAACGACCTGGCGTCAGATCACGGCGGGCCTGCCGAGTGCCGACGAGGGACTCGGTCGCATCGGCCTGGCGACCAGTCTCTCGGAGCCCGGGCGTATGTACGCGATCGTGGGGGCCGGCGAGGGGAAGGGCGGTTTGTACCGCTCCGACGACGGCGGGGAAAGCTGGCGGGTCGTCAACACCGACGGACGCATCTGGGGCCGCGACGGAGATTTCAATGAGGTCAAGGTCGATCCGAAGAACCCCGACGTCGTCTACGTCGCGAACGTCGTGACCTGGAAATCGACCGACGGCGGCAAGACCTTCACCGGATGGCGCGGCGCGCCGGGCGGCGACGATTACCACCGCCTATGGATCAACCCCGACAACCCGCAGATCATCCTCAACGCCGCGGATCAGGGCGCCGTGATTACGGTCAACGGCGGCGAGACGTGGAGCTCGTGGTACAACCAGCCCACGGCGCAGATGTTTCACGTCACGACCGACAGTCGATTCCCTTATTGGGTTTATGGCGGCCAGCAAGAGTCCGGCTCGGCCGGCGTGCCGAGTCGCGGACCTGACGGTCAGATCACGTTCCGCGACTGGCGGCCGGTCGGGCTCGAGGAGTATGGGTACGCCGCCCCCGATCCGTTGCACGCGAATCTCGTGTACGGCGGCAAGCTCACGCGCTTCGACTGGAACACGGGCGAGGTGAAGAACGTCTCTCCGGTACCGGTCCGCGGTCCCGGCGATCCGGTTCGCTTCGTGCGTACGGCGCCAGTGATCTTCTCACCCGTCGATCCCCACATCCTCTACTATGCCGGGAGCGTGCTTTTCAAGACGGTCAATGGCGGCGAGAGCTGGACGACGATCAGCCCCGACTTGACGCGCGCGGCCTATGAGGTCCCCGCGAGCCTCGGCGCATTCACGTCGCTCGACCCCGAGCAGGGGAAGCACCGCGGCGTGATCTACACCATCGCGCCGTCTTTCCGACGGCTCAACCTGCTGTGGGTCGGAACTGACGACGGCCTGATCTGGGTCACGCACACCGGCGGCCGGACATGGCGGAACGTGACGCCCCCCGCGCTCACACCCTGGAGCAAGGTCTCGATCATGGAGGCCTCGCATTTCGATACACTCGCGGCCTACTCCGCGATCAACCGGTTCCGGCTCGATGACGTCGCGCCGCATATCTACCGGACGAAGGACGGCGGCAAGACGTGGAAGGAAGTCGTAGAAGGAATACCGCCGAATGAAAACGTCAACGTGGTACGGGAGGATCCGGTGCGGCGCGGGCTCCTGTACGCGGGTACCGAGCGCAGCGTGTACGTCTCGTTCGACGACGGAGACCACTGGCAGTCGCTGCGCCAGAATCTGCCGGCGAGCTCGATGCGCGACCTCCAAGTCAAAGACAACGACCTGATCGTCGGCACGCATGGCCGTTCGATCTGGATCCTCGACAACTTGACGCCGCTGCGGCAGCTGGCGGCTGCGTCACGGGCGACGTCCGCCCATCTCTTCCAGCCCGCGCCCGCCTATCGCGTGCGCTGGAACCTGAACACCGACACGCCGCTACCGCCCGACGAGCCGGCCGGTCAGAACCCGCCCGACGGGGCCGTCATCGACTATTACCTCCCAGGCGCGGCAGCGGGCCCCGTCACCCTCGAGGTGCGCGATGCACGCGGTCGACTGGTGCGGCGCTTCTCGAGCAGCGACACGGTCCCAGTCGATTCGGGGCTGAACATCCCCGACTACTGGATCCGGCCGCCCCAGGTCCTGACTACCGCGGCGGGGATGCACCGCTTCGTGTGGGACTTGCATTATCCACCGCCGTCGGCGCTGTCGCATAACTACCCCATCTCAGCGATCGATGAGGACACGTGGCGCGAGCCGCGCGGTCCCGTCGCCTTGCCCGGGCGCTACGAGGTGCGGCTCAGCGCCGGTGGGGGGGGCCGAGTGCCGACGCAACCGCTCACGATTCGCATGGATCCGCGCGTGCGCGCGACGCCGGCGGCGCTGACACAACAATTCGCGGCCGCCAGCCGCCTCGCGGCGGCGATGGGGCGTTCCTACGACGCGCTGCAGGCCATGCGCGCTCTGCACCTAGGCTCCGTGACCGACTCGCTCGAGCGCGCGGCGCGCGGCCTGAACGGCCAGCTGGCCGGGTTGCTCGACCTGATCGACGGTGTCGACGCCGCGCCGACGACACAGGCGGCACGGGCCGTGACAACGCTCGAGGCAAAAGTCACCGCGCTGCTTGCCCGCTGGAATGCCATCCGGCGGCGCAGCCTACCGCGTTGACCACCGCGTTTTTGTTCGACTTGGACGGCACGCTGATGGACAGCGTCTATCAGCACGTGCTCGCGTGGCGTGAGGCCCTGGAGAAAGTGGGGCTCGAGCTGTCGGTGTGGCGCATCCATCGCCGCATCGGGATGAGCGGCGGGCTCTTCCTCGACGCCCTGTTGCGCGAGACGGGCCGCCGCTTCGGCCCAGACGAAGCCGCCGAGGTGCGGCGCACCCACGCCGCGGCGTTCGCGCGCCTGGTGGGCACCGTGAAACCGTTGCCTGGCTCGCGCGAGCTGCTCACGTACCTCACCAAGGCAAAGGTCCCGTGGGCGATCGCGACGAGCGGATGGCTCGACAGCGCGCGCCCGATGTTGCAGATGCTCGGTGTGCCCGCCGGCGTCCCCATCGTCACGCGCGACCAGGTGGAGCACGCCAAGCCCGATCCCGATCTGTTTCTCGCGGCCGCCGCGCGGCTCGAGGCGCCGATCGACTCGTGTATCGTCGTCGGCGACAGCGTGTGGGATCTGCTCGCGGCACGCCGCGCCCGCGCGCTCGGCGTGGGATTGTTGTCGGGCGGCTACGGACAGGACGAGTTGGAGCGCGCCGGCGCGTACCGCGTGTATGAGGACCCGGCCGACTTGCTGCGGCACCTGTATGAGGTCGGCGTGCGGCCAGGAGCCTGAACGTTTGACTTCGTCCGTCCTCCCTATTAGCGTTCTGCCAGAGTGGAGGAGCAAACGTCAAGGCGGGGCTTGGCATTGCGCCGGTCCCGCTTTCTTTACATACAGGCGGAGTGGGGTTCATGGCCAAAGAAGAAGCGATCGAGATCGAAGGAACGGTCTCTGAGGTCCTGCCCAACACCACGTTCCGCGTCCTGCTGGTGAACGGCCACCACGTGCTCGCGACCATCGCCGGCAAGATGCGGCGGTTTCGGATTCGCGTGCTCGCCGGCGACCGGGTCACGCTGGCGGTCTCCCCCTACGACTTACCCCGCGGGCGCATCACGTACCGCCACAAGTGAACCGCTCCCGGGCGGCGCTCGCCAGAACCGGCCTGCAGTCCGACGGAGGCCGGCCCAGTTGTCCGGCGTGCGGGCGCTTGCTGCAATTCGGGACCGACCGGCAGGGCCGCACGACGGAATCGTGCGAGTGCGGGTATCAGGGCTTCGTCCGCAAGCGGCCGACCGATCCGGAGGGCGAAAAGGCCCAGTGAGTACTCATGGGATGGACCAGACGGCCGCGGCGGTCTGGGCGGCGCGCCTCGCACCCTACAAGGGCCCCGACTCGAAGCGTAGTGTCTGGCAGCTGGCCAGTGCCGCGGCGCTGTTCGCCGGGGCGTGGGCGCTAATGTACCTGAGCCTCGCCGTCGGCTATTGGCTCACGCTGTTGCTCGCGGTCCCGGCTGCGTTCTTCCTCATCCGCCTGTTCATCATCCAGCACGACTGTGGCCACGGCTCCTTCTTCCGGTCGAACCGCGTCGCGGACGTCGTCGGCTCGATCCTCGGCGTCCTCACGCTCACACCGTACCACTATTGGAAGAAGACCCACGCGCTCCATCACGCCACGTCGGGGAACCTCGAGCACCGCGGCTTCGGCGACATCGACACACTGACCGTGGACGAATACCTCGCCCGCTCGCGCTGGGAGCGCTTTAAGTACCGCGTGTACCGGCATCCCATCGTGCTGTTCGGCGTGGGCGCCGTGCTGCATTTCTTCGTCCGTCACCGCTTGCCGACGATCGTGCCGCGGGAGTGGACCCGCGAGCGGCGCAGCATCCTGTGGACCGACGTTGGCCTGGTCGCCGCGATCGCCCTGATGGGACTGCTGGTCGGGTTCCGCGCGTTCCTGTTGATCCAGCTGCCCGTAACGCTGCTCTCCACGTCGATCGGCGTCTGGCTGTTCTACGTTCAGCACCAGTTCGAGCCGACCTATTGGGAGCACGACGACCACTGGGCGTACGACGCCGCGGCGCTGCAGGGCAGCTCGTACTACCGTCTGCCCAGGTTGCTCCAGTGGGCCACCGGGAACATCGGTCTGCACCACGTGCATCACCTGCTGCCCCGCATCCCTAATTACCGCCTGCAACGGGTGCTCGACGAGCACCCCGAGCTGCGGCAGGTGCCGACGCTCACCTTGATGGAGAGCTTCCGCTGCGTGGGCCTCACGTTGTGGGACGAGCGGAAGCGACGGTTGGTGCCGTTCGCGGCGGCGTCTTGACCCCCACGATGCCGCGCCGCCCTTGCTTCGCGTTCTTCTTTTTTCTGCGTCCCGCACCGCGGGCCGTGACCGGAGAGGTACGCGCGAGTAGCTGAAGCGCTTAATCATCCAGAGTCACGAGCGGCCCGCTGCAGGCGGGCCGCTCTTCTTTGTTTGAGGCCAGATCATGACCGACGTTGCCGTCGCCATCCAGGGAGAAGCAGGATCGTTCAGCCACGCGGCGGCGCGAGAAGCGCTGGGCCCGGGTGTGCGACTCGTCCCCTGCCCGACCTTCGACGAGCTGTTCCGCACGGTCGAGGCGGGCCAGGCAGGCCGCGGCGTGGTGCCGATCGAGAACTCGCTCGCCGGGTCGGTCTACGAGGCGTACGACGCCTTGGGCGGGCACGCACTCCACGTCGTGGGGGAAACACAGGTACGCGTGCGCCATTGCCTCGTGGTCCGCCCCGGAACCGCGCTCCCGGCCATACGCCGGGTCGCGTCGCACCCGGTCGCACTGGCGCAGTGTCGCCGCTTCTTCGTCGATCATCCGGCCATCACCTCCGTGCCGGCGTACGACACGGCGGGCAGCGTGCGCGATCTCCTCGCCGGCCGCCTGGAGGCCGATGCGGCGATCGGCTCGGCGCTGGCAGCACAGCTCTACGGTGGCGACATCCTGCTCGAGGGGATCGAAGATCACCCGGAGAACTACACGCGGTTTCTCGTCGTGGCGCGAGAGCCAGGCTCGCTGGACGGCACCTCCAAGACGTCGCTCGTCTTCGTGCTGCCGAACGTGCCCGGCTCGCTGCACCGCGCCATGGGCTTCTTCGCCACGCGGGGCCTCGATCTGAGCAAGATCGAATCGCGACCGCTCATCGGGCGGCCGTGGGAATACGCGTTCTATCTCGACGTGCTGGGGGATCCGCGCGGCGCCGTGGCGGACGCGCTCGCCGAGCTGGCGGCCCTGGCGCGTGAACTCCGGGTCCTGGGCGCGTATCCTGCGCGCGCGCTACCTTCCTGATTATGACCCCGGGCAAGAAAGACCGCCGCAGTCGCACGATTACCGACGGCGTCCAACGCGCTCCCAACCGAGCGATGCTCCGTGCCGTGGGGTTCGGCGATCGCGACTTCGAGAAGCCGATCGTGGGCGTCGCCAACGCGTACAGCACGATCACCCCGTGCAACATGGGGCTCGACGGGCTGGCGCGCCGCGCCGAAGCCGCCCTCCGCGCGGCGGGCGTGATGCCGCAGACGTTCGGCACGATCACCGTGAGCGACGGCATCTCAATGGGGACGGAGGGCATGAAGTACTCGCTTGTCTCGCGCGAGGTGATCGCCGACTCCATCGAGACCGCCTGCAACGCGCAGTCCATGGACGGGCTGCTCGTCGTCGGGGGATGCGACAAGAACATGCCGGGCGCGATGATCGCCATCGCGCGGATGGACATCCCGGCGGTGTTCGTGTACGGGGGAACGATCAAGCCCGGGCGGCACGCGGGCCGCGATCTGACGATCGTCAGCGTGTTCGAGGCGGTCGGCGAGTACAGCGCCGGCCGGATCGATGCTGCCGAGCTGCTCGAGGTCGAGCGGCGGGCGTGTCCGGGCGCGGGCTCCTGCGGTGGGATGTTTACCGCGAACACGATGTCTTCGGCGTTCGAGGCGATGGGGATGAGCCTGCCCTACTCCTCGACCATGGCCGCCGAAGACGCGGAGAAGACCGAGAGCGCCGCCCGCTCGGCGGAGGTGCTCGTTGCGGCGATCCGCCGCGACCTGCGGCCGAGCCAGCTGCTCACGCGGAAAGCGTTCGAGAATGCGATCGCCGTGACGATGGCGATCGGCGGCTCGACCAACGCCGTGCTCCATCTCCTGGCGATCGCGCGCGCCGCGCGCGTGCCCCTCACCCTCGACGACTTCGAGGCCATCCGCGCCCGTGTCCCTGTCCTGTGCGACCTGAAGCCGTCGGGCCGGTTCGTCACGGTCGACCTGCACCACGCGGGCGGGGTCCCTCAGGTGATGAAGATTCTGCTCGCGCATGGCGTGCTCCACGGCGACGCGCTCTCCGTCACGGGGCAGACCCTCTCTGAAGTGCTACGCGATGTGCCCGACGGGCCGCGCGCCGATCAGGAGGTCATCCGGCCGTGGGACCGGCCGCTGTACCCGCAGGGCCACCTAGTCATCCTGCGCGGCAACCTCGCCGCCGAAGGGGGAGTGGCCAAAGTCACCGGGGCCAAGACGCTGCGCATGACGGGTCCCGCCCGCGTGTTCGATTGCGAAGAGGACTGTCTCGACGCGATCCTCGCCGGCCGAGTGAAGCGCGGCGACGTCCTCGTGATCCGCTACGAGGGACCGAAGGGGGGGCCCGGAATGCGGGAGATGCTGTCGCCCACGTCTGCGATCATCGGCGCGGGGCTCGGTGACGCGGTCGGCCTGATCACCGACGGGCGGTTCTCGGGGGGGACCTACGGCCTGGTGGTCGGCCACGTCGCGCCGGAGGCGGCCGTGGGCGGGACGATCGCACTCGTCGAGGAAGGCGATCCCATTACGATCGACGCGGAGCGCCGGATCCTGCAGCTCGATGTGCCTGACAAGGAAATCGCGCGGCGGCGCGCCGCGTGGAAGGCCCCCGCGCCGAAGTACACCGCAGGCGTATTGTTCAAGTATGCGAAGCTGGTGTCGAGCGCGAGCGAGGGAGCGGTGACGGACGCTTAGGATCCGCCCCCACCAACTCGGCCACTCGCTCTCCCATCTCTCGCGTCCCGATCGAGTGCTCGCCCGGACCCGCGATGTCGCGCGTGCGGGAGCCCCCTGCCAGGACCGCCTGAATCGCATGATCGATCGCGGCGGCCGGCTCGAGGAGTCCCAATCCGTAGCGCAGCAGCATCGCGGCTGAGGCGATCGCGCCGAGCGGGTTCGCGATCCCCTGCCCCGCAATCCCCGGCGCCGACCCATGGATCGGCTCGAACAATCCCGTCCCCGCCCCTAGCGACGCCGACGGCAGCAGGCCGAGCGAGCCCACCAGCACAGCCGCTTCGTCGCTCAGGATGTCGCCGAACAGGTTCTCGGTGAGGATCACATCGAACGCCGCCGGGTCCGCGACCAGTTTCATCGCCGCAAAGTCGACGTAGAGGTGCTCCAAGCGAACGGCCTCGTAGTCGCGACCGACCCGCGTCACGACGTCGCGCCACAACTGCGAGACCTCGAGCACGTTGGCCTTGTCCACCGACGTCACAAGGCCGCGCCGCGCGCGCGCCGCCTCGAAGGCGACGCGTGCCACCCGCTCGATCTCCTCGGCCGTATAGGCGAGTGTGTTGACCGCGCTGGTCTCGCCGCGGCTCCGCGGCTCGCCGTAATACAGGCCCCCCGTCAGCTCCCGCACGATCAGGAGGTCCACACCCCGCAAGCGCTCGGGCTTGAGCGGCGAGCGGTCAGCGAGCACCGCAGGCACGGCCACGGGACGCAGGTTCGCGTAGACGCCGAGCAACGCCCGCAGCGCGAGGAGGCCCGCTTCGGGTCTCAAGTGACGGGGCGCCTGATCGAGAGACGGATCGCCTACCGCGCCCAGCAGCACGGCATCGGCACGCTGCACCGCCGCGCGCGTCTCGGCCGGCAGGGGATCCCCCGCGCTCGCCACGGCAGCGGCGCCGATGGGGAAACGCGACAGGGCGAGCGCCACCTTGAAGCGCTCACTCACCGCCTGCAGCACACGCTCCGCCTCGGCGATCACCTCGGGGCCGATGCCGTCGCCCGGTAGGACGGCGATGGTGAAGCGCGTCACGGTCGGCTCCGCTCGAAGGCTGCGATCCGCGGCTCCTCGAGCAGCGTCCGCCCGATCTCGTCAAGGCCGCGCAGCAGCATCTCGCGGCGGTACGGCTCCATCGTAAAGGCGGCGTTTAGCCCCTCGTCGTCCGTCGCGCGCTGCGCCTCGAGATCGATCGTCAGGCGGTAGCCGCCGCGCCCCGCCCGGCAGCGACGTACCAGGTCGTCGATGTCGTCCTGCGACAGGCGCACCGGCGCGACGCCGTTCTGGCAACAGTTGGCCGTGAAGATGTCGGCAAAAGACGGCGCCACGATGGCGCGGAAGCCGTACTCGGCGAGCGCCCACACGGCGTGCTCGCGCGAGGAGCCGCAGCCGAAATTCGCCCCGGCAATCAGGATCGTCGCGTCGCGCGCTTCGGGCTGGTTTAGCTCGAACTCGGGGTTCGAGCGCCAGTCATAGAACAGCGCAGGGCCGAAGCCCGTCCGCTCCACCCGCTTCAAGAACTGCTTGGGGATGATCTGATCCGTGTCGACGTTGGCGCGCGGCAGCGCTGCGCATTTGCCGGTGTAGCGCACGAAGGGCGTGAGCGTCATGCGCTTCCCATCTCCCACTCCCGAACGTCGACGAGCCGGCCGGCCACTGCCGCCGCCGCCGCCATCGCGGGGCTCATCAGGTGGGTACGCCCCCCGGCGCCCTGGCGTCCTTCGAAGTTGCGGTTCGACGTCGACGCACAGCGCTCGCCCCGGCTCAGCACGTCGGCGTTCATGCCGAGGCAGAGCGAGCAGCCGGCGTTGCGCCACTCGAATCCCGCGTCACGGAAAACCCGGTCGAGCCCTTCCCGCTCGCCCTGCGCCTTGACCTGCTGCGATCCCGGGACGACCATCGCCCGCACCCCCGACGCCACTTTCCGCCCCCGCGCGACCTGCGCGGCGGCCCGCAGATCCTCGATGCGCGCATTGGTGCACGATCCCACGAACACGCGATCGACCGGCAAGCCTGCCAGGGGTGTGCCCGGCGCGAGCGCCATGTAGGCGAGCGCCCGCTCGGCCGCTTGCCGCTCGTCGGCGGTCGGGAAATCGGCCGGATTGGGGACGTATCCCGTGATGTCCGTGACCATGCCGGGATTCGTGCCCCAAGTGACTTGCGGGGCCACCGCCGCCGCATCCAAGTCCACGCGGCGGTCGTACACGGCGCCGGGGTCGCTCGGGAGCTGCCGCCACGCCAGCACGGTGCGCCCCCACTCGCGGTTGCCCGGCGCGCGGGGGCGCCCCTCGAGATACGCGAAGGTGGTCTCGTCGGGCGCGATCATCCCCGCGCGGGCCCCCGCTTCGATCGACATGTTGCACACGGTCATGCGCTCTTCCATGGAGAGCGCCGCGATCGCCTCTCCCGTGTACTCGAGCACGTGCCCGGTCGCGCCCGCGGTGCCGATGCGGCCGATCAGGGCCAGAATCAAATCCTTGGCGGTGACACCGGGCGAGCGCCGGCCGGTGAAGCGCGCCTCCATCGTGCGCGGCTTCGAGAGGACGAGACACTGCGTCGCCAGCACGTGCTCGACCTCGCTCGTGCCAATCCCCAGAGCGAACGCGCCAAAGGCGCCGTGTGTGGACGTGTGCGAGTCCCCGCAGACCACGACCATCCCCGGCTGCGTGAGGCCCAACTCCGGCCCGACCACGTGGACGATCCCCTGCTGCGGCGATGCGAGATCGAACAGCTCGACGCCGAACGTTCGCGCGTTACTCGCGAGGGCGTCCAGCTGCGTGGCGGCGATCGGGTCGTCGAGGGGCAGAGAGCGGTCGCCCGTCGGTACGTTGTGGTCGACGGTCGCCACGGTGCGCTCCGGACGACGCACCTGGCGGCCCGCGCGCCGCAGGCCTTCGAACGCCTGCGGCGACGTCACCTCGTGCACCAAATGGAGATCGACGTACAGGAGCGCGGGGCCCTCCGGAAACCGGTGGACCACGTGGGCTTCCCACACCTTGTCGAACAGGGTGCGGGGAGACTGCGTCACGGCGTGGCTCGCGCGGCTTCCTTCGATGGCGCCTTCCCGCGCGGAGGTCGAGCCTTGCCCTCTTCCGTCCACGGCATCATGGCGCGCAGCCGGGCGCCAACGCGCTCGATCGGGTGATCGGCCGCGCCGCGCCGGTATTCGGCGAACTTGCGCGCGCCGCCCCGGGTCTCGGCGATCCACTCGCGCGCGAACGCACCGCTCTGGATCTCCTTCAGCAGCTGCTGCATCTCGGCCTTCACCTGGTCGTTCACGATGCGCGGGCCGCGGGTGTAGTCGCCGTACTCAGCCGTGTCGCTGATCGAGTAGCGCATGAACTTCATCCCACCGCGGTACATCAGGTCCACGATGAGCTTCAGCTCGTGGAGGCACTCGAAGTACGCGATCTCCGGGGCGTAGCCCGCCGCGGTGAGCGTCTCGAACCCGGCCTGCACGAGCGCGGTGACCCCGCCGCACAGCACGGCCTGTTCGCCGAACAGGTCCGTCTCGGTCTCTTCGCGGAACGTGGTCTCGAGCACACCGGCGCGGGTGCAGCCGATCCCCGCGGCGTAGGCGAGCGCGTTCGCCAGCGCCTGGCCGCTCGCGTCCTGGTGCACCGCCACGAGGCCCGGCACGCCGCGTCCCGCTTGGAACTCGCTGCGCACCAGGTGGCCGGGCGATTTCGGCGCGATCATGGCGACGTCCACCGCGGCCGGCGGCACGATCTCCTTGAAGTGCACGTTGAACCCGTGGGCGAAGAGGAGCGTCTTGCCGGCCGTGAGCGCCCCGGCGACGCCCGCCTCGTACACGGCGCGCGCCTCCTGATCGGGGACGAGCATCATGATGATGTCCGCCATCTGGGCCGCCTGCGCCACCGGCCGGACGTCGAGCCCCTCGGCCTTGGCGCGCTGCCACGAGGCGCCGCCCTCGCGCAGGCCAACGACCACGCGGGCCTTCGATTCCCGCAGGTTCAGGGCATGGGCGTGCCCCTGGCTGCCGTATCCGATGACGGCAATGACCTTGTCCTGCAGACGGGCGAGGTCGGCGTCCGCGTCGTAGAAGACGCGCACATCAGACGAGCTCATGGCTGCTCCTCCGCAATGGGATCCTGAGTCGTAGTGATTTCGACGGCGTGTACGCCGACGATCTTGTGGAACTGCTGGACGACGCGGTCGGCCGTCGCCGCGTCGGTGTTGAGAACGAAGGTCATGCGACCGGCGCGCACGGCGAACTGGGTGACGGCGACGTTCCGCCGGCGCAACACGCCGACCGCGCGGTTCAACGTCAACAGCGTGTCGTCGAGCACGACGTTCACCGTGTGAGATGCCGTCACACTGCCGCCTCGATCGGCTCGGAGAGCGAGCCGCCCGGTGGGATCATGGGGAACACGTTGGCCTCCTGCTCGATCACGAACTCCACCAACGCCGGTCCCGGCTCGGCGTTCGCCCGGCCCACGACGTCGGCCAGTTCGCTCGCCTCCCGGACCCGGTAGCCCGGGATGCCGTACGCCGCGGCGAGCTTCACGTAGTCGGGGCTCCAGATGGGCGTGGACGAGTAGCGCTTCCCGTGGAAGAACTGCTGCCACTGGCGCACCATGCCGAGGTAGCCGTTGTTGAACACCGCCAACTTCACCGTCAGTCCCTCCTGCACCATCGTGGCCATCTCCGCCATGTTCATCTGGAAGCCGCCGTCGCCCGAGATCGCCCACACCGGCTCGCCCGGTCGTGCGAGGTGCACGCCCATGGCGGCGGGCACCGCGAAGCCCATCGTGCCGAGCCCGCCCGACGTGATGTGGGTGTTGGGCCGGCGGTACGGAAACAGCTTCGCCACCCACATCTGATGCTGCCCGACGTCGGTGACGATCGTACACGCTCCGGCGGTCGCGTCGCTGATGGCGGTGAGGATCGCCTCGGGTGACATGCCGCCGCGGAAACTCGCATCGGGCGGGCGGCGGCATCCTTCGATCTCTCCTCGCCAGGCGTCGCAGTTGCGGGCCGCGGTGGCGCCGACGAGCTGCGCGGTGACGGTCCTCGCGTCGCCGATGATGCCGACGGCCACCGGCACATTCCGGCCGATCTCCGAGCGATCGAGATCGATGTGCACAATCTGCGCCCGCGGCGCGAACGCCGCGAGATTCCCAGTCACGCGATCGTCGAACCGCAACCCGATGCCGACGATGAGGTCGGCGCGCTGAATGGCGCGGTTGACGTGCACCTCCCCGTGCATCCCCGGCATCCCCAGATGCAGCGGGTGACCCTCGGGGAACGCGCTGATGCCGAGCAGGGTCGTGATGACGGGCATGCCGGTCTTTTCGGCAAGGGCTCGCACTTCGGCGTACGCGTTCGCGAGGATGACGCCGTGGCCGATCATCATGATGGGCCGCTGCGCGGCGGCGATCAAATCGGCGGCACGACGGACCCCATCTTCCGGAATCGCCGGGCTGCCGCCCGGGGTCAGCGACTGACCCCGCGCGGAAGCGCGGGGTTCGGCCTTTTGATTCTGCACGTCCTTCGGGATGTCGATCAGCACCGGTCCCGGGCGGCCGTGCTGCGCGACGGCGATCGCCTCTCGGACGACGTCCGCCAGCTCGGACGCGTCCTGCACGAGGTAGCTCTGCTTGGTGATCGGTAGCGTGATGCCGACGATGTCGGTTTCCTGGAACGCGTCCCGCCCGATCATGGGGCGCGACACCTGCCCGGTAATCGCGACGACCGGAGAGCTGTCCATCGACGCCGTGGCGAGCCCCGTGACGAGGTTCGTCGCGCCGGGACCGGACGTGGCGACGCACACGCCGACGCGGCCACTGGCGCGGGCGTAGCCGTCCGCCGCGTGCGCCGCCGCTTGCTCGTGGCGCACGAGGATGTGACGCAGGGCCGGATACTCGGGCAGCGCATGATAGAACGGCATGATCGCTCCCCCGGGGTAGCCGAAGAGCACGTCCACTCCCGCGTCGACCAACGTGCGGCAGAGGATGTGCGCGCCGCTGAGAGTTTCGCTCATCGGATCAGACTCCCCAGAAGTAGGCGGCGTTCAGCGATTGGCCCTCGAGCTCGTCTGCGTGGCTCGCCTTGTTGAGGGCGTGGACCAGTGCGCGCGTGCTTGCCTCGACGATGTCCGTGGACGCGCCGTGGCCGGAGAGCGATTTCCCATCGACGTTCACCTGCACCAGCACCTGCCCGAGACTGTCGCGCCCCGGCGTGACCGACTGCACCGTCAGGTTCGAGACCTCGATCTTGCGCCCGACGAGCTCACCGACGGCGGCGAACGCGGCGGCGATCGGCCCATTGCCGGTCCCCGTCGCGCGCCGCTCCCGCGTCTTGCCCCAGGGACCGGTGAGCGCCACCTCGGCGCTGGCGGCCACGGTACCGCACTTTACCTCCAGATGCGCCAACCGGTAGGACTCAGGCGCGTCGTGGAACCGGCCGTGCAGCAGGGCGAGAAGGTCCTCGTCGAGGATCTCGCGCTTTTTGTCGGCCAGCGCGGTGAACTCCTGGTACAGGTTGTCGAGCGTGGCCTCGTCAGGCTCATAGCCGAGCTGCTGGTAGCGCCGCTCCAGCGCATGCCGGCCCGAGTGCTTGCCGAGGACCAGGGTGGAGCGCGGGACGCCGACTTCCTCCGGCCGGATGATTTCGTACGTCAGACCGTTCTGAATCATGCCGTGCTGGTGGATGCCCGCCTCGTGGGCGAAGGCATTACGGCCGACGACCGCCTTGTTCGGTTGTGGGAAGATACCCGTCACGTGCGAGAGCATCTGGCTGGTGCGGAACAGCTCGGGGGTATGCACGCCGCAGCGGAACGCCACCGCCTGCGGCCGCACTCGACTCGCCACGACGATCTCCTCGAGGGCGGCGTTCCCGGCTCGCTCGCCGATCCCGTTGATCGTGCACTCGACCTGGCCCGCGCCCGCCTCGATGGCGGCGAGGGAGTTGGCGACGGCGAGTCCCAGATCGTCGTGGCAATGGGCGCTGAAGATGACGCCGTCGCTGCCGGGCGCCCGCTCACGCACCGCTCGGAACATCGCGGCGTACTCTCCCGGCGTGGTGTAGCCCACCGTGTCGGGGAGGTTGATCGTCGTGGCGCCGGCGTCGATCGCGGCCGCGACCACCAGGCACAGGAATTCGAGATCCGTGCGGGTCGCGTCCTCCGCGGAGAATTCGACGTCGTCGGTGAAGCCCCGGGCGCGGCGCACCGATGCGCGCGCTCGCTCGAGACACTGCTCGCGCGTGAAGCGCAGCTTATGCTCGAGGTGCAAGTCGGACGTGGCGATGAAGACATGGATCCGTCCGCGCGCTGCGGGCCGCAGCGCTTCACCCGCCCGGTCGATATCTCGATCGTGACAGCGGGCCAGGGCCGCGATGACCGGGCGCCGCACCGCTTCCGCGATGGCGTGGACGCCGCTGAAGTCGCCCTCGGACGCGCTGGGGAAGCCCGCCTCGATGACGTCCACACCCAGCTTGTCGAGCTGACGCGCCAGGCGCAGCTTGGCATCCGGTGTCATGGAGTTGCCTGGCGCCTGTTCGCCGTCCCGCAGCGTGGTGTCGAAGATGACGACGTCTCGTGACATGTGATTCCCCCTTCGGGTGAAAAAAAATCCGCGGACCTTTGGGGTCCGCGGCGTTGGATTCGCGCTACTGCTGCTGCTATTTCATTGGACTCTTGCGCGTGCCGGCGACCCCCTGCTGAGCGAGATGCTCAGCAGCAGGACCAGCAGGCTAAGGACGAGCGTGAGTTGCATCACAGGATGAGACGGTAGCACCGAATCCCCGTGGCTGTCAAGGCGCGCCGGAGATCCCCTCGCGTTACGTGGTCTGGGCGGGGGGGCTCTTTAAGCATCGAAACTGCGCGCGTTACTGCCGGCACGGATGTGACGGTCATCGTTCCAGCCTATAACGAGGCGGCGAGCGTGGCCGACACCATTCGAAGTCTCCAGGCCCAGACCGCTCCCGCACGCCAGATCCTCGTCGTGGACGACTGCTCCACCGACGGGACCGGCGCGGTGGCAGCTGCCCTGGGAGTCACCGTGGTGCGTCCGGCAGTGAACACCGGCTCCAAGGCGGGGGCGCAGACCTTCGCGCTGCAATACGTCCGCACACCGCTCACACTCGCACTCGACGCGGACACGGTGCTCGCGCAGGACGGGATCGAGCGACTGCTGCCGGCGTTCGACCGCCCGGCGGTCGCCGCGGCGTGTGGGTTCGTGCTGCCCCAGCGCGTCCGCAGCCTCTGGGAGAGAGGGCGCTACATCGAGTACCTCTTTGCGTTCACCTTCTACAAGCAGCTCCAGGAGTACTACGGAAGGCCCCTCATCTCGTCCGGGTGTTTCTCGATGTACCGCACCGAGCTGCTCCGCTCTCTCGGGGGGTGGTCGGATCGCACCCTCGCCGAGGAC
>WNFK01246904.1_pt1 | contig 44260 bp, 42 predicted proteins | sample 5400281 | NCBI WGS metagenome assembly WNFK01 (sample SAMN13153350, study PRJNA577476) | soil metagenome | isolation source: 20 cm soil on Douglas fir-dominated hillslope | place: USA:California | collected 2013-09-17
CCCCCCGGCGTCCAGACGATGGGGTCGAGCGCCTCCCAGTCGGCGCGTTGCACCAGCACGCGCGTCTCGCCGGTCCAGAGGTCCGTCACTGAAACGGCGCCGTTCGCGCCGAGCTCGTGAGGGTGGTACAGGAACCGCCCCGCAAACGGTCCAGTCTCGTTCGACGTGTTCATGTCGGGTACGTCGAGATAGTCCGGTTCGCTGGCGACCACGGTCTGCGAGTATCCATCGGGGAGGTTCAGCAGGGCCGACACGTTCCCGCCATTGGTGCATTGTGCGGAAGCCGCGAGCGGGGTGAAGTCCGCGCCGGCCGACAGCGCCTGCGCGTTGATCGGGGCGACCGGCGCGCTGGGGGCGCGGTCGCAGGCGGCCGCCAGCAAGAGCAGCGGGGCCGCGAGGAACAGTCGATGCGTCATCGGGTGCCTCCTGGCTACGTGGTGTGGCGCACGGAGTGGAGGCGTTAGCTTCGCGCGTTCCTGTCACCCTACGTCGGTACGAGCGTAACGGCCCGGTCACGGTTCGTTTGCGTGAGTGCATCCATCATCGGTCGCGCCTTGGCGAACGTTTCCTCATACTCGGCCGCCGGGTCCGAGTCCCACACGATCCCGGCACCCGCGTGGAATGACGCGACGCCGTGCTGCAGCACCACGGTGCGGATGGGGATGTTCAAGTCCATGGCCCCCGTCGCCGAGACGTAGCCGATGGCGCCGCAGTACACGCCGCGCGGCGCGCGCTCCAGCTCGGCGATGATCTCCATGGCCCGGATCTTCGGCGCTCCCGTGATCGAACCGCCGGGGAATGCCGCCCGCAGCAGATCGAACGCATCGGCCCCGTCTGCCAGCACGCCGCTGACCGTTGAGACGAGATGGTGCACCGTGGCGTGCGACTCGAGGGCGTAGAGCTCCGGAACCACGACCGATCCAGGCCGGCATACCTTGCCAAGGTCGTTTCGCAGCAAATCCACGATCATGACGTTCTCGGCGCGGTCCTTCTCACTGGCGGNNNNCTTGATGGGCCGCGCTTCAGCCGCGCGCGTCGCCGGGTCCAACCGCAGAAACCGCTCGGGGGAAATGCTCGCCACCGTCAGCTCGCCGAGGGCCAGGTACGTGCCGAACGGGGCGGGGCTGCGCGCGCGCAGGCGGCGATACAGCTCGAGCGGCGCTCCCGTGAACGAGGACCCGAACCGCTGCGCCAGGTTCACCTGGTAGACGTCGCCGGCAGCGATGTACTCGCGGATTCGGGCGACGGCGGACTCGTACTCGCGTCGAGTGAAATTCGATGTGACAGAGGACGGCGGGGAACGGCGGAAACCGTCGGAGGGCGTGCGCGCGACTGCGTTAAGGCGCGCTCGGACCCACTCCAGTCGTGGCTCTATCCACGCGATGATCCACGCCCGTCCCTGCAGGTGGTCCCACGCGATCACCCAGTCGTACAAGCCGAGGACCGCGTCCGGGATGTCGCGTCCCTCCCCGCCCGCGCGCCTGACGCCCTCCAGTGCGGCACCCCACTCGTACGCGACGTATCCCGCGACACCACCCTGGAACGGCGGCAGGTCTGGGAGCGGAGCGCGGGTGTATGGGGCGAGCAGGGCGCGAGCGGCAGAGAGGGGGTCACCGGTTTGCCCGGCGAGTGCAATCGGGTCGGCCGTAAGAAACGAGTAGCGGCCCAGCGGGCCGCGCGCCGAGCTGTCGAGGAAAACGAGATGGGGGAGGCCCGAGAAGCGGGCGCAGGTGTCGAGGGGGTCGGGCGCCGGCCGGAGCTCGACCGCCAGCGTCACGAAACGAACTTCTTGGGCGTGCCGCGGAACGAGCTCCCCGCCGGAGGCCGCCACAGGGCGGTCTGCTCGATCAGGCGCGCCAACTCGACGTCGCTCGCGGTCACGCCGCCGGCGCTATGCGTCCACAGCTTCACGCCGACCTTGCCCCAGCTCACCGCGAGATCCGGATGGTGATCGGCCGCTTCGGCGAAGAACCCGATGGCGTTCACCAGCATCAGCGTCGTCGGCCAGCCGTCGGTTTGATACTCGCGGACCAACGCACCGCTTTCGAGCCGCCACCCGGGCAGCGTCTTGAGACGATCGGCGATCTCGGCGGGGGAGAGTGACGTAGGCTTCGTCATGGGGACGTCCTAGTCCAGGGTTTCGCGATAGCTCGCCGACTGCCCGAAGTTCTCCTCCACCTCGATTTCGATCGCCGTCAAGTGTACCGCCGCGAGCTCGTTACGCACGCGCCCCGCCAGATACTGGGACAGCATCTCGACGGTGGTGTTGGGGATCGGGAGGATCACGCAGTCGCGTGCGGGGAAGACGTAGCGCGGGCGCCCGTCGAAGGCGACGCGCACCGTCTCGCTGTCCGCGGTGATCGTGAGCTTCGGATTGTCGCGCGGCAGGAGCACCCGGTGATCGAGCTCATCGGTGAGGCGCTTCATCAACTTCTTGAGGGCGGCGAAGTCGAGCACGAACCAGGTGTCCGGTTCGAGCCCCCCCTCGACGATGGCGCCCGCGCGGTAGTTGTGCCCGTGCAGCGTCTCGCAACGGTGGCCGGCAAAGGTGATGAAATGGGCCGAAGCGAAGACGAGGTCTTCTTTGGTGACCGTCACTTTGAACGCGCCGCGGGTGCCCATACGCGGGTAATCTACTCTGGTGGCGCCGACTCGCCGGTAGCGACGCGCCACACCTCGTCCGCCAGCCATTCCAGCCGCTGCTGCGCATAATCGAGCTCGGCCGGCGTCATCGCTTTCGCCCGCCGGGTGATCTCGCGCGCGTGCGAGAGCAGCTCGTCCAAGACCTCGCGTAGCGGGCGATTGTGACGCCGTTCAGCGGGTTTCTTCAGGCGTGGGCTCATGCTGTCTGGATCCCCAGGGCCCGGTCGTCGGCCTGCTTGAGCTCTTCGGTCGCCGCTCGCACCGCCCTGGCCACGCCGTGTTCGGCGAGATAGTTCTCGACCAAGCGGAGACCAAGGTAGTACCCGGATCGCTCGGGCAGAACCTTACCGCTCACGAGCCGCGCGGCGGGGCTCATGCCGCCCGAGAGATACTTGAGCCGCAGGCCCAGCCCGCGGGTGTCCAAGTCGCTCGTCGCGGCGCGGCGCAGGAACGCGTCCAGCTCCCGCAGGCGCCGATACTGGCGGCGGGTGTAGCCGAGGTATTCCCACGGCTCGAACCCGGGGGCCACGGCCTGCGCCGCCGCGACGGCGGCGCCCTCGTTCGCCAGCAGCTCGCGCAGCGTGGCTCGCGACCCGGTCTCCCAATAATCGTAGTATCCGCCCAGCTCGCCCACGAGACGTCGCAGATCGGCGCGGCTCGTCGGCGCCGTGTAGCGGATGACGTGCGCGACCTCGTGAGCGATCCACAGCGGCAACAGCTGCGGCGCGAGGCCCATGCCGTACGTCTGCGCATTGGCGCGGCCGGTAAAGTGCTCGAGGCACACGAAGGCGATGCCGCGGCCGCCTACAACCAGCTCTCCGGCATTCGCCGCGCCGACGCCCACCGTCAGATAGAGATCCACCGGGCAGTCGGCCTCGAGCACTTCCGTCGCGCGACGCAGCGCCTCCTCGGCGATCGCTACGACGTCCACGTCCTCGAGCAGCCGCGTCAGGTCGCTGCGATCGGCGCGCATCGCCGCGGCGACGATTTGCTCGGCGTGCGGTGACTCGGGGTCGAGGACGTAGTTGTGCCAGTACGCGGCGAGAACGGGACGGTGGCGATCGAGGTACTCGTGGTATGCCGCGGCGCGATCGGGCGCGGCCAGTACAGAGAGGAATTCCGGAATGAGATTGACGAGCATGGAGCCGTTGGCCGTCCCAATCTGGGAAGGCGCGGGCTCCGTGACAAGCGTGCGTCAGCGAATCGTTACCTCGAGCGCTGCGGACGTCGACTTGACATTTCGCTGCAGGTCGGTCACCACCACCGTCACGCGGTAGCGGCCCGCGGGCACCTTGCCCGGTTCGAGCACGAGGCGCTCGCGGGCGAGTGTTAGAACAGCGCTCCGATCGAACTCGAACACGACCGGCCGGCTCCCACGCACGAGACGCGCGGGGAGCGCGCGCACCGGCTCGAACTCGTAGCGCACGCGGTATTGTGACCGGCCGCTCTGGTCGGCCGTCAATCCATACACTTCCACGTAGGCGGCGAGCGGCGCGCCGGACGCATACACGAGGTCGGCGGGCATGGCGCGCAAGGCCGCGTCACGGTCGAGCAGTGAGGCCGCGGGCGCGAGCGCCAGGCTCGACAGGCCGAGGTCCACCTGAGAAAAGCGAGGGACGCGCGCCTCGCGGCGCGCGCGGCCCAGCACACCCGCGGCGACGACGTCCAGCCCCAGCGCGTAACGCCCGGGCGGGACCGTGAGCTGTAGCAGGCCCGAGCCGCTGGCGCGCACCGGCTGGTCATTCGCATCCCACAGCACCGCCGCGGCAGAATCGCCCTGTGCCTTGTAATAGGCGTCGGTGAGGCCAAGCTCCGGACTCTTGAAGAACGCGCTCCAGGCGCGCGCCTCGAGCGGTGCCGGGACGGCGGTCTGGTCGATGCGCAGCGCGACCTTCGTGCTCCACGCCTGGCGGCGGTTGGACGGCAGGAAGATGAAGTCGCCCGCCGCCATCGCCGCATCGGTGCTGCCGCTGCCACGCCTGAAGCCGATCGTGAGCGTCCCTTCCGGCGTGTGATAGAGCCATCCCTCGATCTCCAGGGGGTCGCCTTGCGCGGCCTGGTTGAGCGGGTCGAGGAATCCGCGCACGCGCTGTGCTGGCGGTCCCAGGCGCACGTAGATGAGGCCGCGCGCGTCCAGGCCCGCCAGCGCTGAGCTCGTGGCTGCGCCGGGCGCCACGTCGGGCAGCTGCCGGCTCCCCGCGAGCATTTGGTCGGCTTCGAAGCCGGGGTACGGCTCCCCGGTTTGCTGCGCCTGTTGCTGCAAGTAATCCCGCTGCGCCTGCGTAATGAGCGCGCGGTAAAGTGGTGAGGTGTTGTACAGGTTCAAGGGATGGAGCATCCGAAAGTAGCGCCGTGCGTACGCGATGCGCCGAAAATGCTCGGCGATCCGCTCGTTCCCCGCTGTCACCAGGTTCGCGTCGCGCTTCGACCAGAATCGCTCGAAGAACTGGCGTCGCTCCCCGGGAGGCGCGGCATCCTGCGCCTCGATTTCCTGTGGTGTCGCGATCATCCAGACCGCGTCCCACATGGCCCCCGTCGAGTCCACGTCGGCGTACGCCAGCGCGGAGTCGTACCAGGCATATCCGGACGAGTCATGCCCGGCCTGGAAGTTGGCCTCGGCGCGCGCCAGGTAGACGGGCACGCTCGGCGGCACCAGCGCTAACAGGGAGTCGGCGCGCAGCGGCTCCTCGAGCGCGATTGCCAGCTCGGCGCGCCGCTCGATCGCCACGGCGTCGTCCGGATGTCGGGCGAGGGCGCGATCCGCGCGGCGCCAGATCTTGGGATTGCGGTACACCGTCTCGAAGCGCTCCCACACGTCCTGGTAGTCGGGAGTGAGCGCGAGGATCGTCAGGATCGCTTCCCGCGCCAGCACATCGCCCTCGTCACTCCCCAGAAAGAACCCCACCTTCATTTGCCAGTAGAGTGGCTCGGGATTCGTGGGGGCGAGGCGGGCGGCGGCGCGGAAAGCTTCGAGTGCGGGGTAGCGACCGATCACCGGCCGCGCGAACTGCGCGCGGCCGACCGCGAGCAGCGATTCGGCGCGCGCGGTTGACGTGTCCTGCAGGACCGCGCTCCCCGCCAACACGGCCACGAGCAGCGCAAGCATGGGTGCCTCCTAGGAGTCCTTCCGCAGGTGGCGGCTCATCTCGAACAGGAACTTCCGTTCGGCGGGGGTCAGGCTCGCGATCCCGCTCGCGTTGATCTTGTCGAGCACGCGATCGACCTCCGCCAAGGCCCGGTCGTCCGGTGCGGTGCGCGGCTTCGATTGTGGCGCGCTGCCGCCCCTCCCACGCCCCACCGTCCCTCGCGGCACCGGCGTCACCAGTACGCTCGGCTCCGACACCCGGCGCAAATGCCGCTCCGCCCGGCCCAAGCGCAGGTCCTGCGCCTTCAGATACAGGAATCCGGCAACCATGCCGCCCAAGTGGGCGAGGTGCGCTACGCCGTCACCGCCGCCGCTAAAGGTCGGCAGGGCGAGCAGCAGCGAGACCGCGAAGGCAAACGTCACGAGCCACTTGGCCGGGATCGGGACCGGGAAGGGGAACATGTAGATGGGCGCGTCGGGCCAATGCCAGGCAAATGCCACCAGCACGCCGTAGATCGCGCCCGACGCCCCCACGATCGGATCGCGGATCGAGATGCCTTGGATGAGAAGGAGTGACAGGAGCGCCCCGCCCATCCCGCACAGCAGGTAAAACCAAATGAAGGCCCGGCTGCCGAACCGGTCCTCGACGGGTCCGCCGAACATGAAGAGGGCCAGCAAATTGAACGCGAGGTGCAGCGCACTGCCGTGGAGGAACATGTACGTGAGGAACGTCCAGGGACGCTGCGCGGCGAGCAGCGGCACGAACCCGAACGTGTTTGCGGAGCCCTGCAGCGTGAACAGCGTGACCTGAAACAGGAAGACGATCAGGTTCGCGACCAGCAGGCGTCGCACCCAGGGGGTCAAGACGTACATCCGCGGCGGGCCCATCAAGTCTTCGGTCATCATACGCGATTGGTGCGTCTCTAGTTATGCCCTCGCGCGGTCCCATTGTTCCGGGCCAGCTTGCAGATCCGCTCACACATCTCCGGAAAATCTATGCCTGCCGCCCGCGCGGCCTGAGGAAACAGACTCGTCGGGGTCATGCCGGGGAGGGAATTCGCTTCCAGGCAGAAGATGTCGCCCTCCGGGCTCACGCGGAAGTCGACGCGCGAGTAGCCACCCAGTTTGAGCGCGCGGTGCGCCAGCAGGGCGTATTCCTGCAGCTGCCGCGCCAGCCGCGTCGCGATCTGGGCGGGGAACGTCTCTTCCGACATGCCGGGCGTGTACTTCGACTCGTAATCGAACAGCTCGTGCTTCGGGACAATCTCGCCGACCGGCAGCGGCACGTCGCCGAGCACCGCCACGGTGAGCTCCCGGCCGGGAATGAACTGCTCTACCATCACCTCGTCGTCGTAGCGCTTGGCGAGCAGCACCGCCGCATCCAGGTCCTGCGGCTTTCGCACCAGCGTCAGCCCGACCGAGGAACCCTGCTTCGACGGCTTCACGATCGCCGGCCACCCGAGGCCCGTCTTCACGTCCTCCGGCGTCACCGGCGCCATGAACCACGCGGGCACGGGAACGCCGGCGGCCCGGAACAACCGCTTCGACAGGTCCTTGTCCATCGCCAGGGCGCTCGCCAGCTGGCCGCTGCCGGTGTAGGGCACGCCGATGACGTCGAGGATCGCCTGGAGAGTGCCGCCCTCGCCTGCCCCGCCGTGCAGCGCGAGGAACAGCACGTCCGAGCCGCGTATGACGGCCAGCTCGGCCAGGCCCTCGGAGAGCATCTTGCGCTCTTGCTCCTCGCGCTCGCTCACCGAGGGCGGCGTCGTGCCGACCGCGCCGCCAAGGACGGTCGCCTCCTCCGCGTCATCGAGCAGGCCGGTGCAGGTGTCCACGACGTGGACGTCGTGGTCCCGGCTCCTGAGCGCCGCCACAATCTGGGCGGCGCTCGCGAACGCGACGGCGCGCTCGGCGGTCGCGCCGCCCGTGAGGACGGTGACCCGCATCAGCGGATGCCCGCCAGCTGATGCAGCAGGTCGTACCGCGTGACGATGCCCACGACCGTCCCGTCGCGCCGCACCAGGGCCGCGGGCGTGGTACGCGACAGCAGCGTGGCCAGCTGCGCCACGGGTGATTGGCTGTCCACCACCGGGAAGGGTGAGTCCATCACCTCGCGCACGGGGCTGTCGAGCACCTTCGGTTGTCCGATCGCGCGTGCCATCAGCGCCTGCTCGGACACCGCGCCCACACCGTCGCCGCCGTCCAGCACCGGTAGCTGCGACACGTTGTAGGTACTCATCAGATTGAGTGCCTGGCGCACCGACGCCTCAGGCGCCACATGAATCAGCGGTGGGGCGTCGCTGTTCTTCGCCGCCACGAGCCGTCCCACGGTGGGCCGCTCGTCCTCGACGAGCTCATTCTCGCGCAGCCATTCCTCGTTGTAGACCTTGGAGAGGTAGCGCTCGCCGGTGTCCGCCAAGACCGTGACCACGAATGCCTCGGGGTCGTCGAGCCGCCGGGCGACCTCGAGCGCCGAGACGACGTTGACGCCGGTCGACCCGCCCACGAACAGTCCCTCTTCCTTGGCGAGCCGCCGCGCCATGAGCATCGCATCCTTGTCGGTGACGAAGATCCACTCGTCGATGACGTCGAAATGCAGCGACGTCGGGATCTTGTCTCCCCCGATCCCTTCGACCTTGTACGGCTGGCCTTCGCCTTTCGTGTGCGTGCGCGCGTACTCGGTGTAGATCGAGCCCACCGGGTCGCCGGCCACGACGCGGATCTTGGCGTTCTTCTCCTTGAGGTAGCGGCCCGCGCCGCTGACGGTGCCCCCCGTCCCCGGCGCACACACGAAATGCGTGATCTTCCCCTCGGTTTGTTCCCAGATCTCCGGCCCCGTCGTGCGGTAATGCACCTCGGGGTTGACCGGGTTGTAGTGCTGGTCTGCGAAGATCGCGTTATCGTGCGCGGCGGCGATCGCGCGGCCCTTCACGATGTAGTTGTCGGGGTGATCGGGAGGGACGGCGGTCGGGGTGATGATGACTTCGGCGCCCAGGGCGCGCAGCAAGCGCGCCTTCTCCTGCGACATCTTGTCCGGCATCGTGAAGATGCAGCGGTAGCCCTTCACGGCCGCTGCGATCGCGAGCCCCACGCCCGTGTTGCCCGACGTCGCCTCGACGATCAGCCCGCCGGGCTTGAGACGCCCCTCACGTTCGGCGGCCTCGATCATCGCGAGGCCGATCCGGTCCTTCACCGATCCGCCAGGATTGAAGAACTCCGCCTTCGCGTAGACGGGAGTGCGCAGCCCCCGCGTCACCTTGTTGAGACGGATGAGCGGCGTCCAGCCGATCGTCTCGAGGACGTCGCCGTAAGGCTTAGTGTGGTGCGGCACTAGTCGTGTCTGTCGGATGGCGTGTGGTGTCCACCGGATGCGTCGTGTCCGCGGGATGGCGCGTGGTGTCGGCGCGGTTGCGCGTCGTGTCTCGCGGCGGACGGATCGTGTCGGGCCGCGCTCTAGGGACCACCGGTCGGGGCGCGACGGGTTGGGGCGCGACAAGTTGGGGCGGCACGGCGGTGGAGTCGGGCGTGGTGCGTCTCGGCGTGGGGACCGTAGCCGCGGGTGGCGCGCTCGTGCTGCCACCCGCCGACGTGCCCGGGTAGTGGAATTCGACCGGCTGGAGAAACATGGTCGCGACGGCCACACCGCGCCGCTTGGCGGGCGCGAAGCGCAGTCTCGCCGAACCCGCGAGCGCGGCCGAATCGAGGGCAGGATAATTGCTCGACTCCGCCACGCGCGTCGATTCGGGAATGAGCCGGCCCGTCGAATCGGCAAACAGGCGCAGGACGACCTCCCCCTCGATGCGCTGCTCGAACAGAGGGGCGGGATAGGCGATCGGCACGTCGGGGTTCAGGGCCACCGGCGCCTCCGACTCGGGCGGCGGTCCTGGCTGGGCCGCCTGGGGGTCCGGGGGCGGCGCCGAGCCGCCACAAGCGAGTGTCGCGGCCACTAGGCCCGCGGCCAATTTGCGCACTTAGGTGCCCTCCAGGCGTTTCTTCCAGGCGGCCAAGCGGTTCAGCGCATCGATCGGCGAGAGTGTATCGAGATCGAGGCGGTCCAGTTCCGTGAGGAGCGGGTGCGGCGGCGCGCCGGCGAAGAGGCCGAGCTGGGCCGCGTCGGGCGGCCGGGGCGCGTGCTGGTGCGCCACGTGGTGGCCCGCCTCCAGCAGCTTCAGCACCTCCCACGCCCGCGCCACCACCGGCGCCGGGAGGCCCGCGAGCCGGCCCACGTGGATGCCGTAGGAGCGGTCCGCGCCCCCCGGCTCCAGCCGGTGCAGGAACACAATCTCGTCACCCACCTCGCGGACCGCCACGTTGAAGTTCCGGGCGTGGGCCAGCTCTTCGGTGAGCTGGGTCAGCTCATGATAGTGGGTGGCGAAGATCGTCTTACAGCCGACCACATTGTGGAGGCACTCGGTGACCGCCCACGCGATCGCCACGCCGTCGTAGGTCGAGGTGCCGCGGCCGATTTCGTCGAGCAGCACCAGACTGCGGGCCGTCGCGCCGTGCAGGATCGCGCTCGTCTCGCTCATCTCCACCATGAACGTGGATTGGCCGCGCACGAGGTTATCCGAGGCGCCCACCCGCGTGAACAGCCGGTCCACCACGCCGACCGCCGCGCGCCGGCACGGCACAAACGCCCCCATTTGGGCGAGCAACACGCACAACCCCACCTGGCGAAGCAGCGTGGACTTGCCGGCCATGTTCGGACCCGTGAGCAGGATGATGCGGCCGGCGTCGTCGAGCCGGATGTCGTTCGGGATGAACGCCTCCCGCGGCATCATGCGCTCGACGACGGGGTGGCGGCTCCCCTCGAGATGTAGGGTGACGTCCGCCGTCACCTCGGGCCGCACGAAGTGCTCGCGCTCAGCGACCTCGGCGAGCGCGGCCCAGACGTCGAGTTGCGCCAGCAAGGATGCCGTGGCCTGCACCCGGCCGATCGCGCCAGACACACGGCGCCGCAGCGCATCGATCAACTCGGTCTCGCGCACTGCGATCCGCTCCTCGGCGCCGAGGACTTTGGCTTCGTATTCCTTGAGCTGCGGCGTGACGTAGCGCTCGGCACCTGTGAGGGTCTGGCGTCGCTCGTAGTCGGGCGGGATCCGCTCGCGATGCGCGTGCGTCACTTCGATGTAATAACCGAACACGCGATTGAATCCGACCTTGAGCGACGTGATGCCCGTGCGCTGGCGCTCGGTCGCCTGCAGCGACGCGATGTACTGCTTGCCGCCGTCCCGCGCGTCCTTCAGCTCGTCCAGCTCGCGGTCGTACGTAGGCCGGATCGCGTCGCCGTCCGCCAGCTGCGCGGGCGGCCGGTCCACCAGGGCGCGGGCCAGCTCCTCGCCCAGGTCCGTGAGCAGGTCGCAGCCCTCGGCGGCGGCCTCGAGCGGGGCCGCGCGGTGCCGGTCCTCGAGTCCACCCAAGGCGCCGGCCGCGTCGGGGAGCCGCAGGATCGAGTCACGCAGCGCGCCCAGCTCGCGAGGCGTCGCACGGCCCAGCGCCGCGCGCCCCGCCAGCCGCTCCAGGTCACGCACGCCGTCCAGCGCTTCGCGCAGCCGCTCGCGGCCACGGCCGTCGCGCACCAGCACCTCGACGGCGTCGAGGCGCGCGTTGATCGCTGCGGGATCCACGAGCGGCGCCAGCATCCAGCGCCGCAGCAGCCGTCCCCCCATGGGCGTGAGCGTTCGGTCGAGCACCTCGAGCAACGTCGCGCCCTGCGCACCGGCGCGCAGCGGCTCGACCAGCTCCAGGTTGCGGCGCGTCATCTCGTCCAGGGGCAGCACGTCCCCGCGGCGCACCAACGTCGGCCGCGTGAGATGCGGCAAGCCACCCGGCTTGAGCTCACGGGCGTAGCGCAGCAGCGCCCCGGCCGCCCCCACGGCCGGGCGGTCCTCCGCGGCGATGCCCAGCCCGTCGAGCGAAGCGAGTCGGAACGTGCGCATCAGGTCTTCACGCGCCAGCTCGGGGTCGAACTCCCACGCCTCGCGCTCGGTGACCGTCGCGCCTCGTGCGGGGTGTGGAAGCGGGAGCGCCGCGCCGGCGGGGACCACGATCTCCAGCGCCTCATAGCGCGCCAGCGAGGCCTCGAGCTCCTCGGGCGTGACGACCTCCAGCACCAGTTCTCCCGTCGTCACGTCGAGCGCAGCGATGCCCCCGCTTCCCACCGCGACCAGACCCGGCGCACCAGCCCCTTCGCGAGTTTCGGGTCCTCGACCTGCTCGCAAATCGCCACGCGGTGTCCCTTGGCGACGAGGCGCCGCAGATACTCCGTGGCGGCCTTCACCGGGACGCCGGCGAGGGGCACTTCCGCGGCGCCGCCGTTGTTGCGGGACGTGAGGGTGAGGCCCAGCTCGCGAGCGCCCAAGCGCGCGTCGTCCTCGAACATTTCGTAGAAGTCGCCCATCCGGAAAAACAGAATGGTGTGCGGATACCGCGCCTTGATCTCGCGGTACTGCTGCATCAGTGGAGTGTCGGCCCCGGCTCCGCCCGCGACGCGCTCCGTCACGGCTCTTCCACCACGAACGGCTGGCCGCCGAGACGGGTCTTGAGGCGCTGCTGCGTCTGCTGCGCTTCCTCGCGCGTGCCGTAGTGACCGACGCGCACCTTGAAAAAGCCGCTCGTATCGCGCACGACCCGCGCCTCGAAGCCCATCACGTGGAGACGGGTGAGCATATCGTCCACCTGGACCGCGCTCTTCACCGCGAGCACCTGGACCGCGTAGGTCTTCGGCGTGGCGGGGGCGGTGCTGTCGACCACGGCCGGCGGTGGCGGAGTGGTGGCGCCGGTGCAGCGCGACGCGTAGAAGCTCACTTGATTCGTGAATTCCACTTCGCCAGCCGCGTTGGCACCCGCGAGCGCTTCCTGGATGAGCTCGCACCCACGCGCCTCGTTCTTCAGCTCGAAGTAGGCGCGCGCGGCGGGAAACGCGACCCGATACTTGAGCGGTGAGTCGGGGTAATCGCGCCGCAGCCGCTCCGCCGCCTGGATCGTTTGCGCCGCGTCGCGCTGCGCGAAGTACAGCTGCGTGAGGAGCAGCAGCGCGTCATCCGCCCACGGTGACGCGCCATACTCGAGCACGATGCGGTTCAGGTTGGTCGCCACGATCGCGGCAGTCGGGGCGATCTTCGCCGCCGCGAGGAGCGCCTGAGGGTACACCGAGTCTGTGGGAGGCAGCGTCGTCAACAGACGGCGGATCACGCCGCGCGCGGAGTCGACCTGCCCGTTCTGCGCGAGCCGGAGCGCGTCCAGCAGGCGGGAATCGGTTTGGGCGCAAAGACGGACCGTTGGAACGATGGAAAGAAGAACGACAAACGTTCCCACTTTCCATCGTTCTGTCATTCCGGGTCTCACGCGGCCTCCCGTCGCGTCGCCGCGAAGCCCAGCACCAACTGTGTCACGATGCCCCGGTCGTCGGTCACCGTGGTGCCCTTGAGCGCGCGGTCCGCGGCCAGGGTGGCGCGGAGGGCGGCCGATAACTCGGCTGCCGTCCACAGCTCGCTCCAACGCACCCAGCGTGCGGCTTCGTCCTTGTAGCCGCGCAAGCCGTACGGTCGCGTGGCGTAGAGGTGGTTGAGCACCGCCGCCTCGGGGCGGCCCGTACCGCGTTCGCGTTCCGCACGGGCCAGGGCCGTGCCCAACAGATGTGTGCCGAGCGGGGTGACGATTTTCACACCGCTCATGCCCGCCTGCTCGAGCACCGGCTCGACGAGCTGTGCCGCCCGTGCCGCCTGCCGCTCGAGGGCCGCGTCTACGAGGTCGTGAACCGTCTCGCCACGCCGGACGCCCACGAGCGCCGTGACGTCGGCGGCAGTGGCGGGGGGATCGCCCGCGAGCGACGCGAGTTTCTCGAGCTCCCGGGCCAGCGCACTCAGGTCGTTCCCCACCGCCGCGACGAGGAGATCCACCGCCTCCGGCTCGAGCGTCAACGCGAGTTTGGCCGAGTGGTGGCTGATCCAGCGGGGCACGCGCTCCGGCTCGAGGGCCGCCAGCGCGACGCTCGTCGACTGCCGCGCGACTTCCGGGTCAGGATCCTCTCCAGCGCCCACGACGAGCACCAGCAGTGTGGTGGGGTTGGGCACGCTCAAGTAGCGCACCAATTCGTCCCGCAGCTTCGACTTGCGCTTGCCGAGCTGGTCCAGCCGTCGCAGCACGACCGCCCGCCGATCGGCGAGCATCGGCGGCGTGTTCACCAGGGCGTGGAACGCTTCCGCGTCCAAGTCGGCGGCGAAGCGGCTGTCGAAGTTGAAGTCGCGTGCGGCGGGATCCACGGCCGCGTCGAGCAAGGCCCGGACGGCCTCGTCCTTCAGGACGTCTTCGTCACCGTGCAGGAGATAGACCGGGTCGGGCGCGCCCTTCTTGAGGCCGCGAAGGAGCGCATCCAGTGTGAGCGGGGCCATACACTGCGGAAGTTACCCCCGGGAGCGGGGGAGGGGCTAGCGGCCCGCGGACGCGGGCTCGATCTGTGTGATTGCGGGCTGTACCAGTGCGGTCCCGTACGGGTACGGGTTGCCGTCCACCACGCTGGCGCGCGGATCCTGGAACGACACGAACGGCAGTCCGAGGTTCGCGACGGGCTTGGGGAACGCCGCGGGCGGCAGCGCCAGGGCCTGCGCCAACTGCGGGCGGCGGCCCGCCTCGACGACGAGCAGCGACAGCGCGACGAGCACCAGCATCGCGGCCACGAGGCCGGCGCGCGCGGGCACGGCCGCGGCACCCGCCCGCTCGCGGGCGAGCCGCGCGTCGAGCCGGCGCCGGAAATCAGCGGACGGCTCGATGGTTTCCACGTCCTGTAGTGCCGCGACTCCGCGGCGCAGCGACGCGTCGTAGCGGCGGCACGCCGCGCACTGCACCAGATGACGCTGGAAACGCCGCAACTCCCGCGGGGCGGCGATGAGGCCGTCGCGGAACTCGGTATAGCGGTCGAGGAATTCCGTACAGATCATAACGGCTGATTGGTACCACCCGGGCCGCGGGGTGTTCCCGAGCCCGAGGAGGGGGAGCGGTCGGCAGGCACTATTCGAGCATCGGGCCGATGAGCTGCGCGAAGCTGTTCCGGGCCCGGTTCAGGCGGCTCTTCACGGTCCCCAGATTGCACCCCGTGATCTCGGCGATTTCCTGATAACTCTTTCCCTCGAGCTCGCGGAGCACGAACACCTCACGGTGGTGCTCAGGCAGCTCGTGCACACAGCGATCCACCGCGTCCTTCAGGAAGCGCTTGCGGTAGAGGTCGTCGGGGCGGGCCGTCGTGTCCTCGAACTGCAGGGGCCGATGGTCCGCGTCCCAGTTCTTCTTGATCGTCTGGAACAGCACCAGGGGGTTCCGGCTGCGATTGCGCAGCTCGTTCTTGGCCAGGTTCGAGGCGATCGTGTAGATCCAGGTCGAGAACTTCTTGGTCTGGTCGAAGCGGTGCAGGTGCCGGTTCCCGGTCGCCGATCGTGCGGTTTACAAAATTGAGGAGCCGTGTCTGATAGCGGTCGACTAGCGATCCGAACGCCTGGGAATCACCCGCCAGGTGCCGCATCACTACGTGGCCATCGTCGAGCTCGTGCAAGGCCTCGCGCTGCAGCGCGCGCGGCGACTCGACGGTTTGGACTGTGCCCTTCAGGACTGCACCCATGGTCACTCCACGTTTCAGACGGAAACTAGAACGCTAGGCGAGACCTTCGTGGCTACGTTCATCGAACAACGGCACGAAGCATGCCCCTTGGGCGCTAGACGCCAAATCATTTCATCACAACGCATTACAGATGCGCGTGCCGGCGTCGCTGCCAATATCGTCTCACCCGAGAGACACCGCAAGTACACATTTGGTCTCAATCCGGTCTCAGATCCCCAGGATGAAGCCGGCCATATAGAGGATAGCTACCACCGTCTTTCCGTCGCAGATCTTTCCGCTCCGCACCATCCCCAGGACCTCCGACAGGGGTTTCGGCACGACTTCGATGAACTCGTCGGGCTCGCGGGAGTGGGCGCCGGCCGCGAGGTCGGCCGCCCAGAAGAGGTGAATCCGCTCATCGGTGAAGCCGGGGGTCGTCCATATGGTAGTAAGACGCTCCAACCGCCCGGCGGTCACGCCGACTTCCTCTTTTAGCTCCCGCCGAGCGCAGTGGTCTGGCTCCTCCCCGGGGTCGAGCCGGCCCGCGGGGATCTCCAACAGCGTGCCGCCGGTCGCATAGCGGTACTGCTGAATGAGGAGGACGGTGGGGTCCGCGCCCCGGGGGTCCGAGGCAAAGGGGAGCACCGCGGCGGCGCCGGGGTGACGGAGCATCTCCATCTCGCCCGTCGATCCGTCGGGGTAGCGCACCGTGTCCACGTCCAGCTGAACTACCCGGCCGGTGTAGATCCGCCGGTGTGCGAGCTGCATCGACGCCTCCTAGTGCTGGAACAGCCAGGTGAGCGGCACCTTGAACCCCTCGGCGAGGTGGTAGCCGGTGTTGCGGCGCAGGCTGGTGCGGATGGGAGACCCGGGCGCCGGGGAGGTGAACGGGATGAGACCGAGCCGTCCCGCGATGATCCGCAGTCGCAGCATGTGAAACGCGTCGCTCACAAGCAGGACGCGCCGGCTCCCGCGTCCTTCGAACCAGCGCTTGACCTGGGTGAGCGAGGCGTACGTGTCGTCACTGGCGGGGAGGGGGATGAGGGCGTCGCCCGGCAGGCCCAGGCGCGCGAGGTAGTCACGCCCCACGTTCGCCTCGCTCAGCACTTCGCCGGCGCCCACACCGCCCGTGACAAGGACCACCGGCGCCAGCCCCCGTTGGTAGAGGGCTGCGGCGTGGTCGAGGCGGGCGCGGAATACGGGAGAGGGACGACCGTTGTATTGCGCGGCCCCGAGTACGACGATGGCATCCGCGGTCGTGGCTTGATCGCGGGCGCCCTGTACGGCGACGGCGAGCACGACCGCGGCCCAACCGAAGAGCAGCAGCACGACCAGGAGGACGGCGGTCTTGAAGACGCGCCGGAAGGTCCAGAAGGCCATGCGCAAAGATACCAAGGCATGGCCCCTACAACTCAGGGTTTCGTCAAGATCTCCTCGAACAGCGCCAGCGCCCGCGGGTCGTCCGATTGGCCCAGCCAAAAGAGCGCTTTCTTACGCAACTCGGGATCGTGGTTCTCCCGCGCGATGCGAATCAGGGCGGGGACGCCCTCGTCGTGAGGCCGCTGCGACAAGGCGAAGACGGCCTGCTCGCGCACATCGCGGTCCCCGGTGCGGTCCTCCACCAGGTCCGTGAGGCCTTTCGTCGCGGCTTCACCGGCGGCCTGGCCCAGCCAGAAGACCGCCTGACTGCGGGTGCGGCGGGAGATGCGTTCGTTCCGCGCGATGCGGAGCAGATCGGGCCAAACCGTGACGCTGTCGGCCAGGATCGCGGGGAAGATGGCATGCTCGGCGCTGCCGCCTGAGTCCTTCGCGGCCAGGGCGAGGAAGTAGGCCGTCGCCTCGCGGGCGCCCACCGTTCCGAGGTCCGTCACCCCGTCAGCGGTCGTCGACCGCCACCGCCCGCCCACATAGGTGCGCACGCTGGTGACGTGGCCGCTCGCGACCCGCAACGAGACGCGCACCGGTCCCGGATCGCAGTCGTATTCGACCTCGTCGCGGTCGCGCCGGTTGACCGACACGGTGTAATGACCGCAGTTGCCGTCGTCGCAATCCATGGAGATCGAGCCGCGGCCGTCGCCGCAGACGCCGGGCCGGGCGGCAAAGTCGAGGCGCACGATACCGTCGGGTGCCGCCGCGATGCGCCGGTCTAATGACTGCTGCAGCAGCGCCAGCGCCAAGAGGAGGGGGGTCATTGGTTGATCAGGTCCTGGAGGTACTGGGCCGCTCGCGGCGAGCGCGACTGGCCGATCCAGAAGATCGCTTTCTTGCGCAGCTCGCGGTCGGGATCGTTCTTCCCGATGTCGAACAGCTTGTCGAGCGCCGCGTCTTCGCGCCGCTGCGAGTACACAAAGATCAACTGCTCCCGCATCTCGCGGTCCTTCATGCTGTCGTACAGCCGCACCAGGTCGGCGACGTCGACGTTGCGCCCCTGGCCTGCCCAGAAGAGCGCATCCTTTCGGATCTCGGTCGACTCGCTTTGGTTCAGGGCGATATCCATCAGCCAGCGGCCGTTGTCGGCCCCGCCCATTTGGGACAACGAGAAGATCACCTTCTTCTTCAGCTCCTCGTTCTCCAGCTTCGCATACAACCCTCTGAGGAAGTCCGCGTTCTCCGGCGAGCGCCGCTGGCCCAGCCAGAAGATCGCGTTCTCGCGAAGCTGGCTGCGGACGTCACGCCGCTCGGCGAACGCCCGCAGGATCGCCCCGGCGCGCGGGTTGTTCTGCTGCGACAACGCGAAGATCGCCTTCTCCTGAATCTCGGGATCGGTCTTTGGATCGCGCAGGATCGAATCGAGCGCGGTGACCGCCTCCTCGCCGCGCACCTGAGACAGCCAGAATACGGCCTGTTCGCGCACTTCGCGGTCGGGGTCCGACCGGACCGCGTTGAGCAGAATCGCCGACGACTCCGACGAGCGCTTCTGTGACACGAGCCATACCGCTTTGCGTCGCAGGCAAACCGACCCGGCGTCGCGCCGCGCCAACACCGACTTGAGGATCGGTACGGCGCGCTCGGAGTCCATGTTCATGAGGCCCTGGATCGCCGCGATCCGGACGTCGTCTTCGTCATCACAACTGTCTCCGCGAGACCCATGTCCGCGAGGTCCCTCGGCTGGCTCTGGGGGCTCGGCCGGCTCTGGAGGCTCGGCCGGTTCGGCCGCCTCGGGCGGCTCCGCGATCGTGTCGACTTCGGCGGAGAGGTCCGCGGCGGCGTCGCGATCGCCCTGCCTTGCCAGCTCGCCTTGGACCCGGCGCAGCAACACCTCGGCATCGTGCCGCGTGGCCGCCTTGGGGTAGCGAGTGCCCTGGGTCTGCAACGCCCTACGGGCCGCCCGCAGGGCCTCGACGGATCCGGTCCGATAGAGGGCGAACGCCTGCCAGTAGTAGGAGTCGGGCGTGTAGGTCGAACGGGGGTAGCGCTGCTGGATCGACTCGAAGAGCTCCGCCGCTCGACCGTACTGGTTGCGGTTCAAGGCGCGCCGCGCGGCGCGATAGAGCGAGTCGGCCGGGTCCTGCTGTGCCCACGGGGCGGGGGGCGTCACATCATCCACATCATCGACGTCCACCACCACCGCGAGCGTCGGGAATGCGGTCACGGCCTGCTCGAGCTGCGCGGCCGCCATCGCCAACACGGGGGCCTGCAGCTCAAACGCCTGCGCGTCGACCTGCGCCGCGGCGAGAATAGGGACGGCGTTCTCGAGTGCCGCCGCCGCGGTGGCAAGTGGCGCGACTGTCACCGCCACCCGTGCGCGACGTGGATGCCGCGCCCGCGGAGCCGGCGCCGTCGAGTCCTGCATGGTGAACGTCGTGACGGCGAGCAACAGCGGTAGCACGAACATCAGGTCGCTCCTTGGGTGCGCACGGGAACCGGCCCGGCGGGAATCGCCGAGCGCAGCTTGGGCAGCACGCTGCGTTGGTCCATGTCCTGGGTGATCAAATCGGCGTTGCGCCGGTCGCGCCCCGCCTCCATCTGTGAGATCTGCACGAGGACGAGCTCCAGGTCCTCGAACAGCGCCCGCATCCGCGGGTCGTCGGCCGCCGGCGAATCGAGCAGCAGGCGCGTCGTGGCGAGCAGATCACGGGCCTGCCCAGGGAATGCATCGACGCGGCCGGCGCGCAGGTCGGCGCGGAATCCCGTGAGGAAGGTCTCCGTGCGTGACAGATACTGCGTCGCGGCGAGCTGGTAGACCAAAGCGCTACCCGTCGTATCAGCGCTCGCCACCGGCGTCGCGCCGCTTGACGCCTGCTGAAGCGCGGTCCAGCGGCCGATCCCGATGCCGAGGAGCAGCACCGCCGCGGCGGCCAGACCCCAGCGCACCCAGCGCCGTACCACCACTACCCGGCGGGCGCGCTGGGCACGCTCCGCCTGGATCTGCGCCCACATCTCTTCGCGGGGCGTGGAGCTTGGGGCGTGGTATGTCTTGGCCGCCTGCTCCAACCACGCGTCGAATTTCCGGTCTTCGTTTTCGTGCATCATGACACCCACTCTCCCGCGAAGTCCGCGAGCGATTCGCGCAGTTTGGCGCGCGCCCGGGACAGCTGCGCCTTCGATGTTCCCGTCTCGACGCCGAGGGCGATGCCGATCTCTTCGTGCGTAAACCCCTCGACGTCGTGCATCACGAATACCGTTCGATAACCTTGCGGCAGGGCGTCGATCGCCTGCTGCAACCGCACTTTCAGGTCCGGCTCGGCCTGACGTCGCCCGCTGGTCACGCCGTCCGCGGCTTCGAGGTCCGCCTCGCGCTTGTGAAACCGCTTCACCTTGCGCAGCCCGTTCAGCACGACCGACGTGGTGATCGCGTGCAGCCAGGTCGAGAGGGCCGAGTCGCCGCGGAACGTGTCGAGCTTCTCGAACGCCCGGATGAACGTCTCCTGCGTGAAGTCCTGTGCGAGGGCGTCGTCACCGGCCAGCCGGTAGGCCAGACGGTAGACGCGATCGACATGGGCGTCGTACAGGGCGCGCTCGGCGATGCTGTCCCCGGCGCGGACGCGGTGAATCAGATCTCGTTCGTCCACGAAACTCCGAGGCGCCGGGGGGGGGCCACGCTCGTAACTACCCGTCTGACACGGGGAAGCGGGAAAGGGTTACGCGGAGAAGGCTCAGCGCAGCAGGGCTTGCAGGCCCAACCCCCCGGCGAGGGCCAGCAGCAGGGAGGCCAGGGTGCCGATGAGGAAGTACTCGGCGAACTCGCGGTCTTCCAACGCCTTAAAGCGGGCGACCGACTTTGCGGCCAGGATGAGCCCCAGGGCCCCATACTGGCCCAGCAGCACGAGCGTCAAGGCGATCGCCCGCTCGAGGGAGCCGATGGTGCGGCCGCGCGCGATTTCGATGGCACCGGCGTTGCGATCCTCGTCGCGGCGCATCTGGAGGGCGGGCAGCTCGAGCACGGAGCGCACGAGGATGATCCCGCGAATGCAGACGTAGAGGTAGCCCGTCGCATAGAGGCCCACGCCACCCCAGCGATATCCGGCCGGGCTCGGCGTGACGAGTTTGGCGAGCGACTGCCCCACGATAACGGCAGCGAGCACGATGAGTGCTTCGACCATCAGGAGCACCCGGCCGCGGCGGTGGCCGTCGATCTGTGCCGGCCACATGACGGCGACGATCGTGGACGCGAGCAGGGGGACGAGCTCGAGCGGATTCACCGACCCTCCCTGATAGGAGCGATGGCAGCGCGGAACATTCTATCGCCCTCGGCGACGAGCGGCCAGGCCATACGTCGTTTCATGTGGGAAATCGCTGTGGGATGGACCTTTAGGCGGCTGCCCCGGCCGATCTCGGGGGCGGCCGCGTCCAGCAATCGGAACTCAGACGCCTGGCGCCGCTGGCGGGGGGTCCAGCTCCAGTAGAGGGCGGAGTAGTACGCCGCCAGGGAGTCGACGGCCGGGGGGAAGCCGCGGAACGTGAAGACCTGGCGCCGCGGCTTGGCTTCCTCGAGCGCTGCGGCGGCGGCGTGGAAGCAGGGGCCGTCCACCTCGGGCGCGGTCGCGCCGAGCGCGGTGCTGATGGGGCCCGAGGCGCAGGCGATGATCCAGTCGACGCCGGCGAAGGTGTGGCGCAGCCAGTGCGCGATGTCCCACAAGTGCGACGGGTCACGCAGCAGGCCCTCGAACTCGTCGCCGCGCGCGATGGCGAAGCCGGCGGCGATGGCCGGACGCCAGGTGCGGCGCTGGTTGAGCTCCTTGAGGCGGATATGGAGTTGGGCCTGGAGGCGGGCCCGCGCCGGGGGCGGGAGGGCGCGCGACCCAATCGCGTCGGCGAGCACGGCGATGTAATTGACGTTTTTCGTCACATCTACAAATTATGACGTATTACGTCATCTTGTCAATATGTGACACATACGGTCAGCGGGTGCCGAACAGGCGGTCGCCGGCGTCCCCCAAGCCCGGGAGGATGTAGCCCTTCGCGTTCAGCTCCCGGTCCAATGCGGCCGCGTAAACCGGCACGTCGCGATGCGCGTCGAGCATCGCCTTGACGCCAGCCGGCGCGGCGACGAGGCAGAGGAACCGCACCCGCGGCGCGCCGGCGCGCTTCAGCGCGCTCACCGCGGCGACCGCCGAGCCGCCCGTCGCCAGCATCGGGTCGAGCACGAAGAAGGTCCGGTCCTGCTCGCCCGATGGGATCTTGAAGTAGTAGTCCACCGGCTGGAGCGTGTCGTGGTCGCGGTACAGTCCGATGTGACCGACGCGCGCCGACGGGATGAGCTGCGAAATCCCCTCCACCATCCCCAGCCCGGCGCGGAGAATCGGGACGAGCGTGAGCTTCTTGCCGGCCACTTGGCGCCCCGAGGTCTTCTCGAGCGGCGTTTCGATGTCCACGGGCTCGAGCGGGAGGTCCTGCGTGACCTCGTACGCCATGAGCATCGCGATCTCGTTCACGAGCTGCTTGAAGTCGCGGGTGCTGGTGCGTCGGTCCCGCAGAATCGTGAGCTTATGCTGAATCAGGGGGTGGGCGAGGACCGTGAGGTTCGCGAAGGCGGGTGTCTTACCCATCCCTGAGAAGGTAGGTATTTTCGTCGCCCCCGCAAAGGAGCCCTTCCCCACGTGACCACCAGTAGCGACGACCTGGGCCGGCGCGACGCGCTGAAGTTGATCGCCGGCGGCCTCGGCATGACCCTGCTCGGCGACGCCGCGGCAGCCTCCGGCGCGGAGCCGTTCCTCGCCGCCCCGCCCATGGAGACCGTCCGCATCGGGTTCGTCGGCGTTGGCGGGCAGGGGACGGCGCACGTGCAGAACCTGCTGCGGGTCGAGGGGTGCGTGATCAAGGCCGTCGACGACATCGTGCCCGAAAAGGTGATCAAAATCCAGGACCTGGTCGAGCAGGCCGGGTTCCCGCGCCCGACGGGTTACTCCCGCGGTCCCACGGACTTCGTGCGGATGTGCGAGGAGGAGGACCTGGACCTGGTGTTCAACGCCACGCCGTGGGAGTGGCACGTCCCGATCTGCCTCGCGGCGATGCGGAACGGGAAGCACGCGGCGACCGAGGTGCCCGCGGCCTACACGATCGAGGATTGCTGGGCCCTCGTCGACTACGCCGAGAAGCATCGCAAGCATTGCATCATGATGGAGAACTGCAATTACGGGCGGATGGAGATGATGGCGTTCCACATGGTGCGGAAGGGCGTGTTCGGAGAGATCCTGCACGGCGAGGGCGGGTACCTGCACGACCTGCGGTCGGTGAAGTTCAGTCCCGAAGGCGAGGGGCTGTGGCGCCGGGCCCATTCGATGAAACGGAATGGCAACCTCTATCCCACGCACGGCCTCGGACCCGTCGCCAACTGTATGGACATCAACCGCGGCGACCGGTTTGCGTCCCTCGTTTCCATGAGCAGCCCCTCCCGTGGACTGCAGCTCTACGCCCGCGAGCACTTCCCAGAGGGATCGGTGCAACGGCAGGAGCAGTACGTCCTGGGCGATGTGAACGTAAGCCTCATCAAGACGGCGAGCGGGCGCACGATCAGCGTCGGACACGAAACGAACCTCCCACGCCCCTACAGCCGAATCCACGTGGTGCAGGGCACTCGGGGCCTGTTTCAGGGCTACCCGGATCGCGTGTACATCGAGGGGCGGAGCAAGGAGGACGAGTGGGACCCGGCGGAAGCCTACCTCGCCGAGTTCGATCATCCCTTGTGGAAGCAAATGGAGGAGAAGAGCCGCGGCGCCGGGCATGGGGGCATGGACTTCCTCGAGGACTATCGACTCATCAAGTGTCTGCGCGAAGGGGTCCCCACGGACATGAATGTCTACGACGCGGCGGCGCTCAGCGTCGTCACGCCCCTCTCCGAATGGTCGGTGGCCAACGGCGGCCGCCCCGCCGAGTTCCCAGACTTCACGCGCGGCCGTTGGAAGACGTCGCCGCCGTTGGGAATCGTCACGGCGTGACGGGCACGAGTCGGCGCGCGTTGGTGACGGGCGGAGCGGGGTTTGTCGGCTCGCACCTCGTCGATCGCCTGTTGGCGGACGGGTACAGCGTGTGCGTCGTGGACGATCTGTCCACCGGTTCGACGAATAACGTTGCGCCGAATGCGGAGTTCCACCGAGTCGACATCTGCGACGCCACGCCGCTGCATGACGTCGCCCTCCGCTTCCGGCCCGAGGTCGTGTTCCATGCGGCTGCCCAGACCGACGTACGCCGCTCGGTTCGCGAGCCGGACTTCGACGCCCGGGTGAACGTGGTGGGCGGTCTCAACGTACTGCGCGCGGCCGCCGCCGCAGGGGCGCGGCGCATCGTGTACGCATCGTCGGCCGCGGTGTACGGCAACCCGGCCCGGGTCCCGGTGTCCGAAACGGAGCCGACGCGTCCGATTTCGGAATACGGTGCCAGCAAGCTCGCGTTCGAGCACTATCTCGGCGCGTACTCGGCCCGCGGGCTGATCGAGTACGCCGCGCTGCGATACGCCAACGTCTATGGTCCACGACAGCGGTCCACCGGCGAGGCCGGCGTCGTGTCGATCTTCACTCGACAGATGCTCGCCGGCGAGCCGGTGACGATCTTCGGCGATGGGTCGAAGACGCGCGACTACGTCTACGTGGGTGACGTCGTCGAGGCGACAGTCCGAGCGGCGGCGGGACCGTCCGATGTCGTCGCCAACGTCGGATGGGGGCGCGAGGTGTCGGACCTCGAGCTGTTTCGTGCCGTGGCGGCCGCTGCGGGATACACCCGCAAACCGACGTACGCGCCGGATCGGCCGGGAGACGTCGCCCGGAGCTGCCTCGATGGCGCCGTCGCACAGCGAATCTGGGACTGGCGTCCATCTGTGCCGGTCGCGGACGGCGTGCGGCGGGTCGTGGAGTACGCGAGGACTTGAAGGCGCCCGCACTCGTCATTCTCGCGGCGGGAGTCGGGAGCCGCTTCGGCGGCCCGAAGCAGCTGAGCCCCGTCGGGCCATCGGGTGAGACACTGCTCGATTACGCGATTTACGACGCGATGCGCGCCGGCTTCACGCGCGCCGTACTCATCATTCGCGAGGAGTTGCGCGCTCCCTTACGAGATCACGTCGCGCGCGTGATCGGAGCAGCGCTGCCCGTCGACTACGTCGAGCAGCCTGTGCCAGAGGGGCGCGGGAAGCCATGGGGGACCGCGCACGCCGTGCTCGCCGCCCGGGACGTGGTCGGGGAAGCCCCCTTCGCGGTGTGCAATGCCGACGACTACTACGGCCCGGGCGGATACCAGCTCCTCGCCCGACACCTCGCGGCGGACACGGGTGCGCCGCCGGTGCACGCATTCGTGGGTTACCGGCTGGATGAGACACTGTCGGACCACGGCGGCGTGGCGCGGGCCGTGGCAACTACAGGGCCTGACGGACTGGTCGCGCGGCTCGTCGAAGTAAAGGACGTGCGTCGCGTGGACGGCGGTCTTCGGGGGGTGGCGGCAGGGGCCGAGCAGAGTGAGTTCACGGGCGCGGAGTCGGTGTCGATGAACCTGTGGGGGTTCACGCCTCACGTCCTGCCGGTGTTGGAAGAGCAGTTCACAGCCTTTCTCGACGCGCCGCGCCGAGCGGGGGGGCCCGACGCCGAGTTCCTCCTGAGCACGGCGCTCGGCGAACAGGTTGCGACGGGCCGCTCGCGGCTGCGCGTATTGCCCGCGCGCGATCGTTGGCTGGGCATGACGTTCGCCGCAGATGTGGAGGCGGTCCGGGCCGCACTCGCCGACCTGGTGCGCGCCGGGACCTACCCGGCGGACTTGCGGGCCGCGTTCACCCGTCTCTGAGGCCACCATGCGTCTGAACATCATCGATTGGATCGTCCTGGCGCTGTACGGCATCGTCTGCGTGGCCATCGGCTTGGCGGTGATGCGTCGCGCCGGCTCGGGCCGCCAGGAGTTTTTCCTCTCCGGGCGCCGGCTGCCGTGGTGGCTCCTCGGCGTGTCGCTCGTGGCCACGACGTTCTCGACCGATACGCCGAACCTCGTCACCGATCTAGTGCGCACCGGAGGCGTGAGCCAGAACTGGGTGTGGTGGGCCTTCGCCGTCACGGGCATGTGTACCGTGTTCTTCTACGCCAAGCTGTGGCGGCGCTCGGCGGCGCTCACCGACATCGCGTTCTACGAGGTGCGCTACTCGGGCAAACCGGCCGCGTTCCTCCGCGGTTTCCGCGCGATTTACCTCGGCGTCTTTTTCAACGTGATGATCATGGCCTCGGTCAATCTCTCCGCGACCAAGATCGCCGGCGTGATGCTCGGCTGGGATCGCTCCACGGCGGTGCTCGTGGGGGGCGCCGTCACCGTGCTCTACGCGGCCAGCTCTGGGCTGTCGGGGGTCGTCCTGACGGATTTCGTTCAGTTCGCCATCGCGATGGCCGGGGCGGTGCTGGCGGCGGTCGTGGCGCTCAAGCTCCCCCAAGTCGGCGGCCTGTCGGGGCTCTTGGCCCACCCCGCGGTCGCCTCACGCCTCTCGCTCGGACTGGAGTACGGCGGCCGCGGTCCTGGTCGTGCCGCTCGGGGTGCAGTGGTGGAGCACGTGGTATCCGGGCGCCGAGCCGGGAGGAGGCGGCTACGTGGCGCAGCGAATGCTTGCCGCACCCACGGAGCGCGACGCGATGCGGACGACGTTGTTGTTCAACGTCCTACACTACGCGGTGCGGCCCTGGCCATGGATCATCGTCGCGCTCGCGTCCCTGATCATCTATCCGGACCTCGCCTCGATCGCCGCGCGGTTCCCCCACATCGACCCGGCGATCGTGCGCAACGATCTCGCGTACTCCGCGATGCTCGTGTATCTGCCGCATGGACTCTTCGGCCTGATGATCGCGTCGCTCGCGGCGGCGTACATGTCCACGATCAGTACGCACCTCAACTGGGGCGCGTCCTACGCCGTGGAGGATTGCTACCGCCGCTTTCTGGCGCCCGACAAGGACGAACGCCATTACGTGATGGTGGGGCGTCTGGTCACGGTCGGCTTGATCGTCTTGGCGTGCGCCCTGTCACTCTGGCTGCACAACTCCTACCAGGCCTTCCAGATCTTGCTCCAGATCGGCGCCGGCACCGGATTGATCTTTCTGCTGCGCTGGTTCTGGTGGCGGATCAACGCGTGGAGCGAGATCGCCGGCATGGGGATTTCGTTCGCGATCGCCGTGTATTTCCAGTTCGTGCACACGGCGCTGGGATTCGCGCCGCTCTCCCCTACCGCCCAGCTCGTGACCGGCATCGCGATCACCACCGTGGGGTGGCTGGCGGTGACGTTCGCGACGCCGCCCACCGACCGGGCTACGCTGCAGGCGTTTTACGACCGGATTCGGCCGATGGGCCCCGGCTGGAGCCGCGCGGTGACGACCGGGCCCGCGACGCCCGGCGAAAGCGTGACCGCCGCATTCCTGTGCTGGTTCCTGGGTTGCGTGATCATCTACTCGGCGCTGTTCGGCACCGGGTATCTGCTGTACGGAAAGCCGCTGCCCGGAATCGCCTGCCTGGTGGCGGCGGCAGCGGCGGCGTGGGGGCTGTTTCGCACCCTGCCGCGAGTCGGGTTCGCATGATGGGATAGAGAACTCACGCGCGCACGACCTCGGCGCCCGCCGAGGGCTCAGCGGCGAAGACGTACCGCTCGACATCGGCTGCCGCGCCGCGCGGGGCGTAGAATCGCTCCCGCAGAGCCGTCATGACCTGCGGCGCCCGCTCGGCAAGGCAAAGCGCCACGATCGAGCCGCCGAAGCCCGCCCCCGTGAGTCGCGCCCCGACCGCGCCCGCTTCCCGGGCCAGCTCCACGAGCTGATCCAACTCGGAGTGGCTCACCTCGTAGTCGTTCCGCAGACTCTGATGGGACGCGTCGAGCAGCAGCCCGAACGCCGCGAGATCCCGACGCGCCATCGCCGCTTCCGCCTGGCGCACGCGCGCTCCCTCCGTGACCACATGACGGAATCGCTTCGAGAGGACGCCGGAGAGTGTCGTTCCCGCTTCGAGGAGCGTCGCGATGGGCGCCGCCACGAGCAAGGCGGAATAGGAGATGTCCCCCGGGTGGCCGAGTCGCGCCGCCACTAGGCGCCGCGCCTCGTCGGCCTGCCGCGGCCGTGCGTTGTACTCCTCTCGCGCCGCGCCCGACTTCTCGGCGTGCACCATGCTCCACGCGACGATGAAGCGCCAGTCGGCGGGCACGGCGGTGGGGGTGAGCCGCAGCGGCTGGAAATCGATGCGTGACGCGCATCCGGTTTGGGCGCCGAGGATGATCGACTGATCCATGCCGCCCCCGGCGGTGCCGACGAAGCGCTCGCCGCGCGCCAAGAGATCCATCAGCTCGAGCGGCGCCATGATGACGCCGTTCGCGTGCAAGATCGCGAGGGCCGCGGCCACGACGAGCGCGGACGACGAGCTGAGGCCCGCGGCGATCGGGAGATCGCTCTCCACGAGCGCATCGATGCCGCGCAGATCGGGGAATTGTGGGACTAAGGCCTGAGCCGCTGCCCGCGCGTAGTTGCTCCAGTCTCCCGCGGGCGCCGGCGGAATGCGTTCGCTCAGCGTGAAGGTGCTCGGTCCGAAGCCGGGATCGCGGTTGACGAGGCGCACGTCCCGATCCGTTCGCGTGTGAAACGCCATACGCACGCATCGCTGGACGGCCATGGGGAGCACCGACAGGCCGCAGTAGTCGATGTGCTCTCCGATGAGGTTCACGCGCCCGGGCGCGCGGACCAGGGCGGGTGTCTTACCCATGGCCCCGAAGGTAGGTATTTTCTCGGCCCCCGCAAAGGAGTCGCCCATGAAGCGCCTCGCCCTCCTTGTTCTGCTCTCCGCGTCGGCGGTGCCGGTCGTCGCTCCGGCCCAATCCGTCGACAGTCTGATCGCCAAGTACATCCAGGCGTCCGGGGGCATGGCCCGCATCCAAGCGCTGCAGACGTTGCGGCGCACCGGGAAGTTCACGGGTGGGGGTGGGTTCGAGGCAGTGGTGGTGCAGGAGAACAAACGCCCCAGCAGCGTGCGCGAGGAGTTCTCGATCCAGGGGATGACGGGCATCAACGCTTACGACGGCCGCGACGGCTGGAAGATCGAGCCGTGGAACGGGAAGCGCGATCCCGAGGCGCTCGGTGAAGAGGAGACGCACGGCATTCTCGACGATGCCGACTTCGACGGTCCACTCGTGAATTATCAGGCGAAGGGCAATCGCGTCGAGTATCAGGGGATCGAACAGGTCGAGGGCAGCGACGCCCACAAACTCAAGGTCACGCGCCCGAACGGCGATGTGAGCTTCTACTACCTGGATACCGAGTACTACGTCCCCATCAGAATCGACACGCAGCGCATGATCCGCGGCGCGCCGCAGGAATTCGAGACGTCGCTCGGTGACTACAAGCAGGTGGCGGGCGTCTACCTCCCGTTTTCATCGGAATCCGGTCCGAAGGGCTCGAGCAGCACGGACCGTTCGAAAATCACATACGACAAGATCGAGGCCAACGTACCGCTCGAGAACACGCGGTTTACGCGGCCGGGAGCGCGTCCATGAAACTCCTCCTCTTGCTCCTGATCGCTCAGCAACCCGCGGTCAAAGTGGATTCCGAGACGATCTCTGGTCTCGGTGCGCGCAACATCGGCTCGGCGGCGATGAGCGGGCGCATCGCGGCGCTCGCTGCGGTGCACGAGGGCCCGAGGCTCACGATCTACGTCGGCTCGGCGAGCGGCGGCGTGTGGAAGTCCGTGAACGGCGGCACGACGTTCAAGCCGGTCTTCGACCGCCAGCCGGTGCAATCGATCGGCGCGGTGACCATCGACCCGAAGAACCCCAAGGTGATTTGGGTGGGCAGCGGCGAAGCGTGGATGCGCAATAGCGTGTCGATCGGCGACGGCATCTACCGGTCGGAAGACGGCGGCGAGAACTGGACCAACATGGGGCTGCGTGAGTCCGAGCACATCGTCAAGATCCTCGTCGATCCCAACCAGACCAGCACGGTCTACGTCTGCGTCCCCGGAAAGCTCTGGAGCGACAGCAACGACCGCGGCGTCTACAAAACGACGGACGGCGGGAAGACCTGGACGCTGGTGCTGAAGGGCGGCAACGCCTCCACCGGCTGCTCGATGCTGTCGATGGACCCGTCGCATCCCCAGACGCTCTACGCCGGCATGTGGGACTTCCGGCGCCGCGGCTGGACCTTCCGTTCCGGCGGCGACAGTGCCACCGCGCCGAGTGCCTCGGGGTTGTTCAAGAGCACCGATGGCGGCGCGACGTGGACCGAGCTGCCGGCCGGATCCGCGGGCCTGCCCCCCAAACCGTGGGGTCGCGTGGCTCTCGCGGTGGCGCCCTCGAAGCCCGAAGTCGTCTACGCATTCATTGAGGCGGTCCCGCCGCTGAACGCGCTGTATCGGTCCAATGACGCGGGCAAGACGTGGCAGATGCTCGATCGCAGCCAGAACATGATCTGGCGGCCGTTCTACTTCGCAAATCTCATCGTCGATCCGGGCAATCCCGACCGCGTGTACAAGCCCGACGGCGGTCTCATCGTCTCGACCGACGGCGGCAAGAGCTTCAGCGGCATCGGGGGCGGCGCGCACGGCGATTTCCACGACGTGTGGGTCGATCCCAACAACACCGACAACGTGATTACCGGCGACGACGGGGGGCTCTGGTTCTCCTACGACGCCGGGAACAAGTGGGTGAAGAACGAGAATCTTCCGGTGTCGCAGTTCTATCACGTCAGCGTGGACATGGCGCGGCCGTACAACGTGTACGGCGGGTTGCAGGACAACAGCTCGTGGGTCGGGCCGTCGGAGTACCCCGGCGGCATCACCAACCACCAGTGGGAAAACATGTACGGCGGCGACGGCTTCTGGATGTTCGCCGATCCCACCGATCCCGACTATCTGTACGCGGAAGCCCAGGGCGGGGCGATCGGCCGGGTGAACCGGCGCACCCATGAGTCACGCAACGTCCAGCCGCTGCCGCACTACCAGGAAAAGAAGCTGCGCTTCAACTGGAATACGCCGATTCATATCAGCGCGACCCAGAAGGGCACGGTGTACATCGGCGCCCAGGTCCTGTTTCGGTCAAAGGACTACGGCCAGACCTGGGAGCGCATCTCTCCCGACCTGACGACCAACGATCCCCAGAAGCAGAAGCAGGAGCAGTCTGGCGGCATCACCGTCGACAACTCGGCGGCCGAGATGCACACGACGATCTACGCGATCGCGGAGTCGCCGCGGGACGGCCAGGTGATCTGGGCGGGGACCGACGACGGGAACCTGCAGGTGACGCGCGACGGCGGGAAAACGTGGACGAACGTGGTCGCCAACATCGCCGGCCTCCCCAAGAACGCGTGGGTCTCATCTGTCGAGCCGGGCCATTTCGCGAACGGAACGATCTACGCCACGTTCGACCTCCACACGTTCGGCGACATGCGGCCGTATGCCTACAAGTCGACTGACTTCGGCGCGACGTGGACGCCCCTCGTGGCGCCGGACAGTCCGGTGCGCGGGTACGCGCACGTAATCAAGGAAGACCTCGTCAATGCCAACCTGTTGTTCCTGGGGACGGAGCTCGGGTTGTGGGTCTCCGTGGACGGCGGGAAGCAGTGGGCGCACTACAAGGGCGGCGACCTACCGGCGGTCGCGGTACGCGATCTGGCGATTCAGCCGCGCGATCACGACCTCGTGATTGCCACGCACGGCCGCGGGATCTGGATCGTGGACGATATCTCGCCGCTCAGGGCGTTGACGCCCGAAGCGCTCGCGAGCGCGGTCACGTTCTTGCCGGGGCGCGCGACGGTGCAGCGCTTACAAGCGGGCGGTGGCTGGGTCAACGGTGATGCGGCTTTCGTCGGGGCCAACCCGCCGAGCGACGCCGTGATCACGTACTACCAGCGGCGCCGCCACATCTTCGGCGACATGAAGCTCGAGGTGTTCGATGCGAGCGGCAAGCTCCTCGGCACGATGCCGACGAGCAAACGCCGGGGTCTGAATCGCGTGACGTGGTCGATGCGGCTGGGGGCACCGCGCGTGCCGCCCGCGGCGAGCGCCGCGTTCGGCGCGACGGTCGGCCCGAGGGTCGTGCCCGGGACCTACACCATTAAGATGACGAAGGACACTGCGACGTACACGACGCAGCTCGTGGTCGTGCCCGATCCGCGTGCGACGCATACCGATCAGGAGCGTCGCGCGGCATTCGATCTGGCGAACAAGATGTCGGCAACGTTGACCGACATGACATTTGCCGTCGAGCGCATGAACGCCGTGCGCCAGGCCCTCGAGGAGCGTGCCGGCCGCTTGCCGGCCGGCGATGCCGTCGCGAAGCGCGTGCGTGCCGCCTCGGCTGCCGTGGACGTGATGCGAAAAAAGATCGTGGCCACCAAGGAAGGCGGCATGATCACCGGCGAGGAGCGACTGCGCGAGAATCTCACCGATCTGTACGGCAGCATCGTTTTCTACGATGGCGGGCCGTCACAGACGCAGGCGGAACGCGCGGACGCGATCGCGCGGGAGCTGGGCGACGTGGTACGGGACTTCGATGCTTGGGCGGGACAGACCCTCACCGGTCTGAACACTGCCCTGACGGGGAAACGTCTCGAGCCGATCCAGCTCCTGACGCGGGTGCAGTGGGAGGCGAAGGCCGCGAACTGAGCTCGGATCGCCAGCAGCCGCTCCGCGACGATATCCGCCTCCTGGGCACCCTCCTCGGCGAGACACTCCGCGCCCAGGAGGGGCCCCAGCTGTTCGATGCGGTCGAGCGCGTGCGGGCGCTCGCGAAAACCGACTTCGCGGCGCTAGACCGCACGTTGCAGGAGCTGCCGCTGGGGGACGCGCTCACGGTCGCGCGCGCGTTCGCCCACTTCCTGTCCCTCGCCAACATCGCCGAGCAGCATCACCGCGTGCGCCGGCGCCGCGACTACGAGCGGACCACGGACGCGCCGCAGCGCGGCTCGTTCCAGGACAGCTTCTCGCGCTTGCGGACGGCCGGGGTCATTCCCGACGCCCTGTACGACCAGGTTTGCTCTCTCCAGATCGAGCTGGTCCTGACGGCCCATCCGACCGAGATCGTGCGCCGCACCATGCGGCAGAAGGCGCGGCACATCGCCGCCTTGCTCGAGCGCGGGGATCGACCCGACCTGACACCGGCGGAACGAGCCGACGTGCAGGATTCCCTGCGCCGCGAAGTCACCGCGGCGTGGAGAACGAGCGAGGCCCGCCCAGGAGGGCTCACGCCCGGCGACGAGGTGCGAGGGGGCCTGGTGGTGATCGAGCAGACCCTGTGGGATGCCGTCCCGCAGCATCTCCGCGCACTCGATCGGGCGCTGCGCGAAGCCACCGGCAAGCCCCTGCCCGTGGAGGCGGCCCCGATTCGCTTCGGGTCGTGGATCGGGGGCGACCGCGACGGCAATCCCAATGTCACGCCCGAGGTCACCGTGCAGGCCTGCCTGCTGGCGCGTTGGATGGCCGCCGACCTCTACTGGCGGGAGATCGATGCGCTCCGCTCAGAGCTGTCGATGCGTGACGGCAGCGACGAGCTCAAGGCACGCGTCGGGAACGTGAGCGAGCCGTATCGGGCGCTGCTCAAGGAGGTCCGCGACCGCCTCGCCTACACCCGCGACTGCCTCGGGCGGGGTTTCCTCGACGCGCGGGCGTACTCGCAGCCCGATGAACTGCTCGAACCGCTGCACCTGTGCCGGCGGTCGCTGCAGCAAACCGGGGCCGCCATCGTTGCGGAGGGCCGCCTCGATGACATCCTCCGACGCGTGGCCTGCTTCGGACTCTCGCTCGTGCGCCTCGATCTCCGCCAGGACGCCCGCCGGCACGCGGAGGCCCTCGACGCCATCACTCGGCAACTCGGATTGGGGTCGTACGCGGCGTGGGACGAATCGGAGCGGCGGGCGTTCTTGAATCGGTCGTCGCAGGACGAGGGCCGCGGGATTGCGGCCGCGCTCGCGCCCAACGTCCCGTTTCCCGGCCCTGTCCGCGACGTGATCGACACGTTTCGCGCGGCGGCGACGCTGCCCCAAGGATCCCTCGGCGCCTACGTCATCTCCATGGCGAGCAACGCGTCGGACGTCCTGGCGGTCGAGCTGCTGCAGCTCGCGTCGGGCATCCGGCCTCCCCTCCGCGTCGTCCCGCTGTTCGAGACCTTGAGCGACCTCGGTCGCGCCGGCGCCAGTATGCACGATCTCCTCGGCATCGATTGGTACCGCGAACGTTGTGGGGGGCGTCAAGAAGTGATGATTGGGTACTCCGACTCTGCCAAGGACGGCGGCAGGCTGGCCGCGGCGTGGGCCCTGTACACCGGCCAGGAGGACATCGTCGCGGCGTGCGCGGCACGCGGCGTGCACCTGACTCTGTTCCACGGCCGCGGCGGGACGGTGGACCGAGGGGGCGGGCCGGCGCAGCTGGCGATTCAATCGCAGCCGCCGGGCTCGGTGAACGGATCGCTCCGTGTCACCGAGCAGGGTGAAGCGATCGACGCCAAATTCGGGCTGCTCGGCATCGCGCTGCGGACGTTGGAGGAGTACACCACCGCGACGATCACCGCGACGCTCGAGCCGGCCGCGGATCCCGAGCGGCGCTGGCGCGATCGGATGCAGCAGCTGGCCGACACCTCGCGCGCGGCGTACCGACGGTTGGTGCACGGATCCCCCGAATTCACGGCGTACTTCTGGGCGGCAACGCCGGAGGCGGAGATCGGCCAGATCAAGATCGGCACCCGCCCGGCGCGACGCATGCCGGCCGACGGGCCCGTGAGCGTGGAGGGGCTCCGGGCGATTCCTTGGGTGTTCGCGTGGACGCAGACGCGGCTGATGCTCCCGGCCTGGCTCGGGGTGGGCGAGGCCCTGGAGGAAGCCGTGCGCGATGGGCACCTGGAGGAGCTCACGGAGATGTATGACGCGTGGCCGTTCTTTCGCGCCACCCTCGACCTGATCGAGATGGTATTGGCCAAAGCCTCGCCGCAGATCTCGGAGCGCTACGACAGGGCCCTGGTGCCGGAGCAGTTGTGGCCGGTGGGCGACGATCTGCGAGCGCGGCTGCGCCGCACGGTCGCGGCCGTGCTGGCGGTCACGCGCCATACGGAGCTGGTGGAGCACAATCCCATCTTGCGGCGGTCGATCGACGTGCGGAATCCGTACGTCGACCCCATCAATCTCGTCCAGATCGAGATCCTGCGCCGGTTGCGCCGAGCCGGCGAGGACGCGCTGCTGCGGGACGCGCTGCTGGTGACCGTGAACGGCGTGGCGGCGGGGATGCGGAATACGGGGTGACGCTACCCGTAATCAGGGTGTGAAGAATTCGCTCATCGCGGGCGCCGAGGCTGCCACCCCCGGAAACAGCGTGATGTTGGGGCTCACGACCACCCACACGACGCGGCCGCCGCCGTGTGTGTTGTCACCTCCCGCTTCGTCGAACGTGATGATGAGCAGACCGTCCTGCTGGAACGTGGCGCTGGCGAGGAGCGGCGCGATGTTGTTGCGCAGCCAGGTGTCGGCCGTCGAGAGCGAGCAGTCGTGCGCGTCGTTGCACAGGTTGGGCACGATGTTGGAGTAATGCGGCAGCGCCCCATTCGCGAGGTCGCTCGCGAACTGCGTGAACGGCACCAGGTTCTTGCGCTGCGCCGTGTCGTTTACCACGTCGGAGAGCAAGGCGAAGGTGTTGTGTTTGCGGGCGTAGTTGCCCACGTCGCCGCCGGTGTAGCCGACCGAGGGGAGGTCTTCGGCGTATGACTTCCAGGTCTTCCCCGCCGCCAGCAGCCGCCGCACGACGTTGTCCACCGTCACGATCGTCGAATAGCTGTCGTTGTTGGTAATGATCTGGCCCGTCCCCAGCATGAAGTAGTTGCCGATGGACGGGTGCGTGTTGGCGTAATACTGGGTCGCTAGGCCGTACTGCTGCGCGAGACCGTTCAGATACGGCATGGACGAGTTGCCGATGACGCTCGCGTAGTTGGTGTTCTCCTCGGTAACGATGAACACGTGGCCGGCTTGGGGTATGCCGCCTCCGCCCGTTGAGGCCGTCACGGTGACGGCCGCCGTATCGGCGAGCGAGCCGTTCGCCTGGCGGGCGATCACGCGGTAGTTGCCCGCTGTCTGCCCCGCGGTGTAGAGCCCGGCGCTCGTGATGATGCCGCCGGTGGCCGAATACGTCACCGCCACCGCCACGCTGTCCCCGGTATTGCGCACGCCCCAGGCGGCGAACTGTTGCGTCCCCGCGGCCGGCAGGGTGACGGCGGTGGGGACGAGGACGATCTGCGCGACGTGGCGCTTGCGCACGCGGGAGGTACTGGACATGTGCGACCCCATCAGCGTCGCGGTGACGACGGCGTCCGACGGCGACGTGTCTGCGGTGTACATGCCTTCCGGCGTGATCGTGCCGGCGGAGGCACTCCAGGTCACGGCGATCGCGACGCTGTCACCGGCCAGGGTGCGGCCGGCTGCGACGAACTGCTGCGTCTGTGCAGGATCGAGCGTGACGCTATCTGGTGTGACCCGCACCTGCACGACGGTATCGTCGGCCGGACGGCTGGGTGGTTCGCAGGCGAACGCGACGCCGAGAACGGTGATCGACAGGCACCGACGTACAAGCGACATAGATATCTCCCTGGCACCCGGCCAAAACAAACGCCGGGTCGCCGAATTCGACTTGAGGTCGAACGCTGGCGGCCCGGCGAGCGTAGCGGCGGTAGCCGCGGTAGCTCCGTAGCTCTGCGTCACCGCCTTTCGGCGGGTTTGCTCTGAGCAGCGTGCTCAGGGACAACGTATTCCTGCGGGGCAGCCGACGCCTGTGACGTAGATCATGCCCGGGCTGGTCGGTGCGCAACCCCAGCGGGTCAGGGAGTTACACGCTAGGGAGCTTGGCTCCGCGGATCCGGGCGCACCGCGAAGTCTCGAGAGGATGCCCGGCCGTTGACGATCAGCCGTGCCGTGAACGTCCCGGTGAGCCGCGCGCCGTCGCCGCGTCTTGGTGGCTCGGCGGGTGCGACCGGCCGCCACACGACGCGGTGCATTCCGGCTGCCGTGGAGAACACCTCCGGCACGGGCTGCCACAGCGGTGACACGCGCGGCAGCCCGCCTCGCGCTGCCGCCCCGGCCGCCGGCGTCGCCGGGTCGGGGGGCCATTTCCGCAGCACTTTTCCCGTGGCGTCGAGGATCTCCAGCGTCACCGGCGCCGCCGCGTTGAGATAGAAATCGATGAACGCACCGTCCGGCGGGTTTTGCGCCTGCGCCTCGTCGCGCTGGAACGGCGTGCCGTTATCGTCGCCCTGAATGAAGTTGATCGCGTCCGCGGGCTTGAAGAGCCAGGCCTCGGCCTCGAGCACCTCAGCCGTGACCTGCCGCAGCGCACTGATATCATCCATGACCCAGAAGCCGCGGCCGTGTGTCGCGACGATGAGGTCGTTGCCGTAGACGACGAAGTCGCGCACCGACGTCACCGGCAGGTTGCGCTGCAGTGGCTGCCAGTGGTCGCCGTCGTCGAACGACACGAACGCCCCGCGCTCGGTCCCGGCGAACAGCAGCCCGCGGCGCAGCGGGTCTTCCTTCACGACGTGGACGTACACTCCGTCCGGGAGGCCCGCCGTGATTGGCTGCCAGGACCGGCCCTGATCGCGCGTGCGGTAGATGTACGGCGCGAAGTCCTGGAGTTGGTGCCGGTCGACGCATGTATAGGCCGTGTTCGCGTCGAAGTGCGACGCCTCGATGCCGGTGACGCGGCTCCACGCCGTCATGGCCGGCGGTGTGACGTCGCGCCAGGTCGCGCCGTCGTCGGTCGTGAGCTGGATGAGTCCGTCGTCGGTGCCGATCCAGATCAGCGGCGCGAGGAGCGGCGACGGTGCCACCGCGTAGATGACGCCGCGCTTGCCGTTGCGATCGGTCGCGGCGGCGGCGGCCTGATCGAGGTTCGGTGGGATACCGGGATCGGGCCGCGTCAGGTCGCCGCTGACCTGCTTCCAGGTGCGCGCGCCGTCGGTCGTCTTGAACAGGAACTGGCTGGCGTAATACAGCGCGTGGGGGTCTGCCGGCGAGAGCACCAGCGGCTGGGTCCAATCAGCCCGATCGGTCTCGGTGCCTTTGGGCGCCGACGTGCTCGGCACCGACAGGTTGGTCTCGAGGGCCCAGCGACTCCCCTCGTCGCCGTAGATGATGCCGGGATGGAGCGGGTCCCCGGTCGCGTAGCCGCTCTCGCCGGCAGCGCCGATCGGCTCCCAGTCGCGCTGCGCGATCTGCGCGAACTTGCCGCGCGAGCGCACCGCGACCGCCCCGCTGTCCTGCTGCGCGCCCACGACCCAGTACGGGAAGCGATAGTCAACCGACGCGTGATAGATCTGCGCGGTCGGTTGGTTGAGCCAGGAGCTCCAGGTCATGTCGCGCGGATCGGCGGCGCGCGCGTTATGGGTGATGATCGTGCCCTGGTCGCTCGCGACGATCAGGATGTCGGGATGGTCGGGCGAGATCCAGACCTGGTGGTAATCGTCGCCGCCCGGGGAGCCGCGGATCACGTCCCAGGTCGCGCCGCCGTCGCGGCTGCGGTTCACGGCGACATTCGGCACGTACACGATGTCGGCGTTCTTCGGATCGACGGTGATCTTCTCGAAATACCAGCCGCGGCCCCACAACGCCGGGTCGCCGCTCAGTCGCCGCCACGTCGCGCCGGCGTCGTCGGAGCGGAACACGCCGCCCTTTCCGGGCGGCGGCGGAGTGGGCCGACCGGGAGCGGGCGGCGGTGGGGGGGGCGCCGGTGCCGTCGGGTCGGGCACCAGGCAGTCGACGACGGCATACACGCGCCGTGGATTGGACGGCGCCACGGCGATGCCGGTCCGTCCGATCCCCGCGGGCGGCAGGCCGGCCGTCAGCTGGTGCCACGTCGTGCCGCCGTCGGTGGATTTGTAGATCCCGCCGCCCGGACCGTTGGTGGGCGCGTAGGTGAACCAGGGCGGGCGGCGTGTGTTCCACAGCCCGGCGTACACGACGCGCGAGTTGGTCGGGTCGATGACGACCTCGACCGCGCCGACATTGTCGTCTTTGTAGAGCACCTTCTGCCAGGTGCGGCCGCCGTCACGCGAGCGGTACACACCGCGCGCTTCGTTCGCGGCGTAGAGATGACCGATGGCCGCCACGAACACCACGTCAGGGTTCTTGGGATCCACGGCGATCTTGCCGATGTGCTGGGTGCTGGCGAGGCCGAGGTGCGTCCAGGTGCGGCCGGCGTCGGTCGACTTGTACACGCCGTTGCCGAAGCCCACCGAGTCGCGCAGGGTCGACTCGCCGCTGCCGACGTAGATCACATCGGGTGCCGACGGCGCGACGGCCAGGGCACCGATGGAAGCGACAGGTTGGTCATCGAAGATCGGGGCCCAGGTTCTGCCGGCGTCGCTGGTCTTCCAGACGCCGCCGTTCACATGACCGAAGTAGAACTCGTCGGGCCGGCCGGGCACGCCGTACGCGGCGGCGCAGCGGCCGCCGCGAAACGGGCCCAGCATCCGCCAGTCGAGGCTGATGGGGACGTCGAGGAGGTCCGGACGAGCTCCCGGTAGGGAGGGATAGCGCGCGAGCCGGAGCGCGGAAAACGCGGCGCCGGCCTGAGCGAGGTTGGCGAGGAAGTCGCGGCGCGACGTCACCGGCTTAGGGCGTGACGCTGCCGAAGAAGACCTCGAGATTCGTAGGGTAGATGCCGAATGTTTTGCCCGGCCCCGTCCACGTCATCGCGGCGCTGCCCGGCAGTGAGATGATGCCGTCGTAGTCGCCGATGAAGGGGCGGACGCCGCTGGCGCAGGAGCTACACGGGACGCCGTACGCCGAGGGGTCCCAGCTCGTCTTGGTCACGCGCGCGGTCGACCAGGAGCTGCCGCCGTCCGAGCTCGTGATGTACGCGACGTCAAACAACGTATTGCCGGTGTAACTGCGGTCGTTGGTCATCAGATCGAGCCGCCCGCTCCCCGGCTCCACGCTCAACTCGACATTGATGCGATCGCCTGAGGAGGGGGCTACGACCGCCGGCGTCTTCCATTTGGTGATATCGCTGACGCTCGCGTACGTCAGAAGGATCTGGGCCTTGTCATTTACGATGTCGGTGTAGGCCACGTACAGGCGGCCTGTCGTCGGGTCGAATGCGGGCGCGGGGTACGACCCAGGAGCGCGGAACTGGGCGCCGGAGATGTTGAAGCAGTACGGCGGGTAGAGGCAGACGGGGTTTTGGAATGTGCCGAACCTGAACGATTTGCTCCATGTAGCTGTCGAATGTCAGGTAGGCGTACCCGGTCGCGGGGTCCACGACGACGCGCGCGTCCTGGTCGTTGCGGACCGACCCGCTCGAGACCTTCACCGGCAGATCGAAGCTGTTCCCGCCGTCGTGGGACACGGCGATGAAGATCGGCGAGTGCGCGCTGAACCCGGTAAAGTGCGCCCACGGCACGTAGATCGTTCCGTCATTCGCGACGGTGATGGATTCGTGGTCGGGGAATTGCCCGTTCGATCCTCTGGCCTTGCCCTCGCCCTGGAATGCGCTGACGAGCGTGAGCGGATGATCGGGGCCGCCCGCGGTCCAGGTGCGGCCACCGTCGCTCGAGCGGCTGAGCCAGAGCGCGACGTTCTTTCCCTTGTAGCCGAAGCAGGTGAAGTAGGCGGTGCCGCCGTCGGGGCTGAACGCGACCGCCGGATCGCCGCCAAAATCGTCCGCGCCGGTGCCGGGCACGGACGGATCATTCGTGAACGCGGTGATGCCGGGGATGAAGCCGCTCGGCAGCGTGGGCGTCCACGTCTTCCCGCCGTCAAAAGTGGCGTTGACACCGCAGCCGTCGTTGTAGTTCCAGTCATTGTTGCCGGTGATCATGTTGCCGGGGTTCGCCGGATTGACGGCGAGCGGGGTCTCGTTCTGGGCGGTGGTGTCACGACTGACGTTGACCACGAGCACCGACCCCGCGCCGAGGGCGCTGAAGCTGGGGGTGCCGAGGTCATGGGTCGTGGTGGCTTCGCGGCAGCCTACGAACAGGATTGCGGCCGTGCAGGTCGCCAGGAGGGAATTGCGACGCATACCGATGCTCCCGAGAGTAGTCCGAGGGTTGAATAGACGCCGTATTCCTGACCCCTGCAACCTCACAACCACTCAGGCGCCTTGGCGTCTTGGCGTCTACTTGGCGTCTAGGCGTCTCCCTTCTATAATCCCACTCCCATTGCGGGCCAGGTAGCTCAGTTGGTAGAGCAGCGGACTGAAAATCCGCGTGTCGCCGGTTCGATTCCGGCCCTGGCCATTCGTCGCTTCCCCTGAGCCTACCTCGGCCAACGGCCCTTGCTAGCAGCCAGAACTCCACGGACCGCTGCACTGAAAACCAATGGCAGAGAGGCTGACCAGGCCGACGACCAACAGGGCTGTGAGGGTCGCGTCAGTTCGGTGTACCTGAACACTACGGATAGTACCCAGGGCGATGGCCTGCCGGCTCGCTTCGCCCGGAGACCTTTGCCCTATCCAAACCAGACTGTCGCCCACGACCACAGGATGGTGTACCTCGAATCTCGTGCTGTCGGAGAGCGTGACGCGGACTTCCTGAGGGCTCTTCTCGCTGGTGAACCGTCGAGGTTCCAGGGTAGCTGTATACCAACCGGTGCACGCGTTGAGAAACGCAGCGGTAGCCATCACAGCCGCCGTCACGGCGAACGCTTGGGTTGAGGAACTCAGGTATCTCATCGTGACCTCCGCGACGTGGTCAAACGCAGGCGCTTTCTTGTGCTAGGCAACCTGATCGTCGCCCGTCAAGGCCCCGTCAAGTACGAGTGCGCTGAGTGACTGTCCCCCGGGTGTCCCCCGGAGCGCCTCCTTCTCACGTTTATGACGAACCTGACCGTCGCCGCCGCCATCACTCCCCCGGTGAGTAGCCAAGCCTCCCCAGTAGCGCGAACAAGCAATGCCAGGATCAAACCCGCCGCGACCCACGGCACCACGCGCCCGCCCGGCATCACGAACGGATTCGTGGCCGCGCCCACTCCGAGTCGGCGCAATCGCCACACAGCGAAACAGCACCCCAAGTACACGAGCAGGATCGACACATTCGCCATGATCGCGAGTTTGACATAGGTACCGGTGATCGCGATGGCGCACACGATCACGCCCTGGATCGCGATCGCGACGTGGGGTGTGTGGTGTGTCTGGTGCACGGCCCCAAGCGGCCGCGGCAGGTAGCCGTCCGCCGCGAGGGCGAAGAGCGTCCGCGGAGTCGAGAGCATCGTGGCCGTCATGAAGCCGAACGTCGAGACCGCCATCGCGATGAGGATCAGCGTGGAGCCCGTCGGGCCGGCGAATTGCACGGCCGCCGCGGCGAGCGGGGCCTTGGCCGTCTCAGGCGCGGCTAGCGCGCTGCCGAGAATGCCCTGCGCGACGAGATGGACGGCGATGTACAACACGCCCACGCCCGTCACGCCGAGCGCGATCGCCCGGGGCACGGCGCGGGCCGCGTCGCGCACTTCGCCGCTCACTTGCAGTGCGGATTCCATCCCGAAGAAGGCAAACATCAGTAGCAGCCCGGATTCCCCCAGGCGCGAGAGCGGCGGGAATGATCCCATCGCGAGATTCTCCGCCCGTACGTGCGACAGACCGAGCGCCACGAACGCGATGAGCGGCACGACCTTCGCGACCGTCGCGATGCCGCTCACGTGCGATCCCAGCGCGGCACCGCGGATGTTGACGATCGCAAGGCTGGTGATCGCGGCGATGAGGAGTACGGCACGCGGCACCTGGCCGCCGAGCCCCGGCACGAGCCCCAGCGCGGCGTCGGCGAACACGGTGGAGACGGCGCCCATCGCGAGTGTGATCCCGAGCCAGAGCAAAACGCCGCACAGGTATCCGGCGAAGGGGCCGAGCGCGGTCCCGACGTACGCGTATGGGCCACCGCTCTGTGGGACGCGGCTCCCGGCCTCCGCGATACAAAGGGCCACCAGCGCCGTCGCCACGGCGCACACGAGGTAGGCGAGGGGCGCCGCGGCGCCGAGGCTCCCTGCCACATGCGCGGGGAGCACGAAGATCGCCGCGCCGACGGTGATGTTAAAGATGGCGGCGGCGAGCCCGCGGACACCGATAACGCGCTGTAGGGCCGGTGCGGTCATGCCCCCAAACTACGGGGTTTAGTCGAGGCCGCGATCGCGCAGCCGGATCACCTCATTGAGCGACAGCTCGCCCTTCCAGCGCTCCTTCATGCGTTGGATGAATTGCCTGGTCACGCCGTGATCGCGGGCCCGGCGCAGTTCCGGTAGGGACAGGTTCTCGTACCCCGCCTCCTTGAGCGACCTGATGTAGGACGGATCGACGCCGTGGTCGCGCGACTCCACCAGCTCCTCGGGATCCGTCGGCGCATAGCCCAGCGCCTTCATGTCCGCGATGTAGTCCTCGTTTACTCCATGATCCCGGAGGCGCACGAGCCTTTCCGCCTCGAGGTTCTTGTAGCCAGCGCTCTCCAGTGACGCGATGAACTCCGGGTTCACACCATGATCCCGCAGGCGCACGAGGTCTTCTGCCCCCAGGTTCTTGTAGCCTGCACTGTCCAGTGACGCGATGAACTCCGGGTCCACGCCGTGATCCCGCATCCGGACGAGGCTCTCTGAGTCCCTGAACTTGTATCCCCGCGCACCGATGTCCCGGACGTACTCGAGATCCACCCCGTGCGTCGCCATGCGCGCGAGCTGACTGGCAGTCGGCGTGTCGTATCCTTGGCGCTTCAGCTCGTCCACCAGCTCCAATCCCACGCCCGCCATCGTCATCTCGAACTGCTCCCACTCCGTGGGCGCGGTGATGCCGCGTTCGGCCAGCTCGGCGACGAAATCGGGATTGGGCTGATAGGTAAAATGGCCCGAGCCGCTGCCGCCGCGGAACCACCCTTCGCAGTCCAGCGTGCCGGCGGACCTTACGATCTTGAAATGCACCGTCGCGCCCGACCCACCCATGTCAGCCCTGGATAGGCCTACCAGATCACTCAAAGGCACGTCCCGGCCCCAGTTGCTCGAATGCCGGCCTTCGCCGTAACGGATGTTGAGCTGGATTTTTCCCGCATGATCGGCCGGTTCAATCATCCACTGCCCGCCCGAAGGGACGGACAGTTGGGCTGAGAGCGCCGGGGCAGGGGCGGCCAGGAAGCCGGCGACGAGGAGGACGGGGAACCGCATAGGGACTCCGGGAGTGGATTTCAGGATTGGATAGCGAGGCTCACCCGAGGGTTGCAATCAGCTCGGAGAACTTCGCGAGGTCGATATTGCCACCCGACACAATGGCCACAATCGGCCCCGGACCGGCTTTGCCCGTGAGCGCAGCCGCCAGGCCGAGCGCCCCAGCTCCCTCGGCGATGACGCGGGCCTTCTCCGCCATGAGTCGCATGGCGCCCTTCACCTCATCCAGGGTCACGACGATGTAGCCGTCCACTAGGGGCTGCATGCGCTGCCACATCCGCGGAAACACGCTCTTCCCGCCCGCGCCGTCGACAAATGTGGCCTTCCAGTCCGGGAACACCTGCGCCGAGCCTTTGGCGAACGAAAGCGCGGCGGGTGCGGCGGTCTCCGGCTCGGCGCCCCACACCCGAATCT
>WNFK01198835.1_pt1 | contig 43875 bp, 39 predicted proteins | sample 5400281 | NCBI WGS metagenome assembly WNFK01 (sample SAMN13153350, study PRJNA577476) | soil metagenome | isolation source: 20 cm soil on Douglas fir-dominated hillslope | place: USA:California | collected 2013-09-17
CCAAGAGCAATTCACCGCAGCGCTGGCGGGAGCGAACGAAATTCCAGCCGTGACGACCACGGCGTCCGGAGCCATTCGGTTCGCCGTGTCGCTCGATACCGTGCTCGCGTTCCGCATCGACGTGGCCGGCATCGATACCACGACCGTGGCCCGGCTCTACAGCGGTGGAGCAGGAGTCACGGGAGGCGATACGCTCGCCACGCTCTTCACGGGCGCCATCGCCTGTCTCGACGCCAACCTTCGTCCCATCAACGAAGCGTCACCGACCTGCCGATCCGGCTACACCGGACAACTTGGCCAGGGCCAGATTCAGCCGAGTCAACTCAGCAAGATCCCGGCGGGCTACGGCGCTACGCCGCGCGCCCGGTTCGATTCGGTCCTCGCCCTGCTGCGCTCGGGAAACGCGTACGTCAACGTGCACACGAAACGGAATCCGGGCGGTGAAGTGCGCGGCCAGATCGGACCCCAATGAACGACCACGCGTCCCAACATCTTCGCTCGAGGGTTAGACCATGAACTCGCTCAGCTTCCGTCCGGGATTTGCGTGGTTGGGGGTGCTGCTGGCGTTGCCAGTGACAGCCCAGGGGCAACAAGGCACGATCGGCGGCCGCGTCACCGACAAGGCCAGCGGGCAGCCGCTCGTCGGCGCCCGAGTCGGCGTTGTCGGGACGGCCCTCGGCGTGCAGACGAACGCCGACGGCCGGTACATGCTGGCGAACGTCAAGGCGGGACAGGTTACGGTACGCGTGAGCGCGATCGGCTATGGCGCCGCGACAGAAGCCGTGATCGTGTCCGCCGGTGCGCCCGTCGTGCAGGAGGTCGTCGTAACCGCCACCGGCGACCAGGCGAAGCGCGAGATGGGGAATCAGGTGTCACGCCTCACCGCCGAAAGCCTCGTCGCCAACGCACCGATTGCCGATTTCAACGACCTCCTCACCTCGCGCGCGCCGGGCGTTTCGGTGTTCGAGAGTCCCATCACGGGCGCGGAAGCACGGGTGCGGATCCGCGGCGCGAACAGCCTCTCGCTGTCGAACGAGCCGATTTACTACATCGACGGCGTCCGGATGGAGAGTTCCACCGGCTCGTCGAGCATTGGGATCGGCGGCACGAACCCGAGCCGCGTCAACGACATCAATCCCGAAGAGATCGAGTCGATCGAGATCGTGAAGGGGCCTTCGGCCGCCACGCTCTACGGGACCGACGCGGTCAACGGCGTGATCGTCATCAGGACGAAGCGCGGACGCGCCGGACCGTCCCGGTGGAACGTGTACAGCGAAGGGGGCATCATCCAGGACTACAATCAGTGGCCGAACGCATTTCGGGGGTGGACCTCAAACCCGCCGCCGAATGTCTGCTCGTCCAGGTCGCAGCCGGCGCGTGCACGCAGGACAGCCTGACCCGCTATAACCTGTGGGAAGACCCGACCACGTCGCCACTCCGCACGGGCTGGCGCGGGCAAGTCGGCGCGCAAGTATCGGGCGGCAGCGATCAGGCCCGGTACTTCCTCTCAGCGGAGCGAGAGAGAGAGATCGGGCTGCTCAGCGTGCCCGACTTTGCCTACAGCCGGTTCACCCAGCGGTGGTCGGTGCCGGAGATGCCGTACGAGTACTACCGGCCCAACGCGCGCGATCGCACGAGCCTTCGCGCCAACGTCCAGGCGAACCTGAGCCCGAAGGTCGACGTGCAGATCGCCACCGGGTTCGTGAACAGCTATCAGCGGCTGCCGCAAACCGATAACAACACCACCGGCCTGATGTCGAACGCGCTGGGCGGGCCGGGCTTCCGCGACAACTGGCGGCTCGGCGCTCCCGACACGGTGCAGCTCATGGGGTACCGGGCGTTCACGCCGGACGAAATGTTCGCCGAAGTCGTGGACCAGCGGATCAATCGGTTCATCGGTAGCGGGACGGTCAATTGGCACCCGAATTCATGGCTCACCGGGCGCTTTGTCACGGGCATCGATTTCACGGATCGCGTGGATACCGATCTTTGCAAGCGTAACGAGTGCACGCCGTTCAGCTTGGCGGATACGGTGGGCAACAAGACGGACAACCGCACCGGATTCCACGACTACACCGTGAACGGGGATGTCGCCGCCACATATCCGGTCAGCGCCACCTTGCGTGGGAAGACCACGGTTGGGCTTCAGTTCTACCATGCCCTGTTCGAGCGCAACGGCGCGTTCGGGCAGGACCTGCCGCCGGGCGCCACCACCGTGACCCCGGGGTCGACGCTGATCGCCAGCGAGGCCACGACGGAAAGCAAGACGCTGGGCGCGTTCGTGGAGCAGCACTTTGCCTACCGGGAGCGGCTGTACGTGACCGCCGCCCTCCGCGGGGACGACAACAGCGCCTTCGGCCAGGACTTCAAGGCGGCGTACTACCCGAAGCTGAGTGTCTCGTACGTCATTTCCGAGGAGTCGTACTTCCCGACTCCGTCTTGGCTCTCGAACCTACGCCTGCGCGCGGCGATCGGAGCCTCTGGGCAGCAGCCCGGCTCGACCGACGCCATCCAGTTCTTCACGCCCACGGTGGCGGCCGTGGATGGCGCGAACAAGCCGGCCGTGGTCTTCAGTGCGTCGGGGAATGGAAACCTCAAGCCCGAGCGCGCGTCGGAGATCGAAGTCGGATTCGACGCGACCCTCCTCGAGAGCCGGATCAGTCTCGAGTTTACCTACTACCGGAAGCGCGCCAAGGACGCGTTGATCGCCCGGGTCGTGGCGCCGTCGCTCGGCACCGAGGCGACGCGGTTCGAAAACCTCGGCGCCGTGCGCAACTCGGGGATCGAGCTGTCGTTGAACGCGATCATCGCCAACCGGCCCAGCTTCGGCTGGGACATGACCCTGAACCTCTCGCACAACACGAATGTGATCGAGGATCTGGGTGACGTGCCCCCGCTCGTCGGCACGACGATCCAGCAGCGTGAGGGCTACCCGATCGACGGATACTGGCAGCGGCCGATCTTGGGCTACAACGACGTCAACGGGAACGGCCTGATCGAGGCCTGGGAAGTCATCGTGGGCGACTCGGCCAAATTTGTCGGGCCGAGCCTGCCGCCCACGGAGGCGACGCTCCTCAGCGGATTCGACCTGCTGAACCGGAAGCTGCGCGTCAGCGCGACCTTCGATTACAAGGGCGGCCGCTGGCAGCTCAACGGCACCGAGCGCATCCGCTGCGAATCGCGGCTCAACTGCCAAGGGGAGCTCGACCCCAACGCGCCGCTCTGGGAGCAAGCGCGGGTCGTCGCGCTGCGCGACCATCCGGCGCGGACGCAATGGGGCTTCTTCGAGCCCGCGGACGCGGTGCGGTGGCGGGAGCTGGCGCTCACGTACGAGCTGCCCCCGGCGGTCGCGCGGGCGATGCACGCCACCCGTGCCTCGTTCACCGCGTCAGGGCGGAACCTCATGAAGTGGACGAAATACTCCGGCATCGACCCGGAGAGTGGGTATCTCGACGGCGGGCTGCAGACGGACTTCCAGACCCAGCCGCCGCCGACGTACTGGATGTTCAGAGTCAACCTCACCTTCTAAACCGGATCTCACGATGAAGGAGCGTGCCATGTTTCGAGTGCATCAGATCCGGCGGTGGCTGGTGGGAGCGGAGACGCTCGCGTTCTCGGGGCTCCTGCTCCTCCAGGGTTGCGGGGACATCCTCAAGGTCACCGATCCGGACATCATTCTGGAGGCCAACAGCAAACCGGGAGCGCAGGCGCTGCGCAACGGAGCGTTCCTGCGTCTCTCTCAAGCGGTGAACGGCATTCAGGGACCCGACGCCCTGTTTGTGTTCGCTGGGTTAATGACCGACGAATGGCGCTCCGGCGACACGTTCGTGCAGCGCAACAACCAGGACCAGCGCGCGTGGCAGCCCGATAACACGTTCAACGCCGCCGTGTATCGCGCGCTGAACCGCGTGCGGACCCAGAGCGCCAACGCGATCGGGGCGATCAGGACGCACATGCCCGACTCCCTGGCGGCGGTGGGTTCCATGTTCGTGCTCACGGCATACGTCGAGACGCTGATGGCCGAGCACTACTGCAACGGCACGCCGCTGAGCACGCTCGACGGCTCGACGACCATCTACGGGATGCCCCTGACGAACGACTCGGTGCTCAAGTTGGCGATCGCTACCGCCGATTCCTCACTCGCGCACACGGCGTTCCAGCGCGCGCGCGAGGACGCCGTGATCGCGCGGGCGGACACGGGGCTCGCGCCCCTTCCTCCGGGGAGCACTCCCGCCGACACCCTGGCCTGGGCGGCCGACACGGCGCGGTGGCGCACCCAGCGCAACGGTGGCATCGCTCGGCGCAATGAGGCGATCAATTACAGAAACCTGGCGTTGATCGTGAAGGCCCGGGCGCTCCTCGACCTTGGGCAATTCACGGCGGCGGCGGCGGTGGTCGGCACGCCCCCGGATACCGTCCCGACGACGTACCGGTTCACTGCCCAGCACTCTTCAGTCACGACGACCGATCAAGTGTGGGCGCTGAACAACAACGCGCGCCGCTACACGATGACGGGCGGGCCCGAGGGCGGTGTGGGGATCGATTTCTTCACGCCCAACGATCCGCGTGTCCCGCGGCGCCAGACGAACATTTCGATCTTTGACTCATCCGTGCCGCTGAACGTGATCATTCAGGGGTTGTACGGGCAATTCGATGCGATCCCGATCGCGACCGGAATTGAAGCTCGCCTGATTCAGGCCGAGGCGGACTTGCAGCCCGGGGGGAATCGGGCTAGTTGGCTCGCGGCGATCAATGCGCTGCGGACCACCACGACCTTGTACCCGGCGATCGGGACGGGTCTGGGCAGCGGTTCCCAAGCGGTCACGCGGGGCGGGAACCTTACGGCCCTGGCTGATCCCGGCAACGACACCGCGCGGGTCCGAACCCATTTCCGCGAGCGGGCCTTCTGGATGTTCTCGACGGGACACCGGCTGGGCGACATGCGGCGGCTGCTGCGCCAGTACGGGTCGTACGGGTTCACGGCCGCCACGGTCTATCCGAATGGCGCATTCCTGAAGGGTGGGAGCTACGGGGACGCGATCATGATGCCGATCCCGTTCGACGAGCAGAACAACCCCAACTTCCACGGCTGCCTCGACCGGAATCCGTAGCAAGGGGCCACGACGCCAAGACGCCACGAGGACAGCTCGTCCCCGTGGCGTCTTGGCGTCGTGGCGTCTGTGTTTAGTCCACGATCGCGTCGGGCAACACGTACTTCATCGGGTTCGCCGGCTTGCCATTCACCCACACTTCATAGTGCAGGTGCGGACCGGTGGAGAGACCCGTCGAGCCCACCAGCGCGATCTTCTGCCCGCGCTTCACGCGCTGCCCGCGCACCACGAGAATCTTGGAGCAGTGCGCGTACCGCGTCACCAGCCCGTAGCCGTGATCGACGGTCAGCATGTTGCCGTAGCCTTCGACCCAATCGACCTTCGTCACGATGCCCGCCGCCGGCGCTTCGATCTCGGTCCCCATCGGCGCCGACACGTCGATGCCCTCGTGCGGCCGCGCCAAGTGCAGGATCGGATGCACGCGCTCCCGGGCGAACGCGCTCGTGAGCCAGCCCTTGGTCGGCATGACCGACGGCGTGGCGGCGTAACGCGCTTGATGGCTGGAGAGCGAGTCGTAGGCTTCGCCGATCGAGCGAACGAGAATGTTGGCGCGGCGCGTGAGCTGATCCATGTCGACGCGGGCGGCGAGGGCCATCGAGCCGTTCGGCCCGGCGGCCGCGAGACTGTCCCGCTCCGACCACTGCCCCGCGGGCCCGCCGATGCCGGCCTGCTGCACGTCGGCGTCCATCGGCGACAAACCGGCGAGGAGGCGCAGGCCCTGCTCGCGCTCGGTGAAGACGTTCAAGGTGTCCCGCAATCCCACCAACCGATCGCGCAAGCGTTGAATCTCGCTCGCGAGCAAACGGTTCTCGCGCTCGAGCGCGCGACTGCGCGTGACGTTCACCCCACGCGACAACGCGGCGCCACCCAGGACGAGGAGCAACAGCGCGACGACGCTGCCGATCCCGACCAGAGTTTTGACGACGGTCTGTGACAGCTCGACGGCGCGGGACGCTCCCGAACCGTGAGGCACCAACATGACCGTCCAGCGGCGCTCTGCGTGCTTTCGCATAGGGGCAGCAAAAATACGCTCCGGCGCACGGGCCCGTCAACCACGACGGTGTGCGCCACATCACCGGCCGTAGGGCAGCCCGTTTAACCCGCGTCGGGCTTGGGGAATAGGGGTGGGGGTTTCGCCACCCGCTGTCCCGTGACCGGCAGGGTTGTGAGGTCGGCAAACCGGACCCGGTCCAGGGCTTGGGGCGCGCCCAGGGCGCCCCAAATGAGCGGGGCCTTGCCCGGGAGGAATGGGCCCGCGAGCACCGCCAGTCGGGCCACCGTGCGCGCCAGGGTTGCCAGCACCGAATCGAGCTCCGCGTCCTTCTTCTCCTTGGCGAGTTTCCACGGCGCCGTCTCTTCGACGTAGCGATTCGCGCGCGAGGCCAACTCAATCAGCTGCGCCGCGCCGTCCTGCAGCGCCATCGCGTCCATCGCCTTCGCGTACGCGGCGAGCGCGTCGGTGGACGCGCGCTCCAGCGGTGTGTCCCAGCCGCGGGGGTCCGCGGGCACGATGCCGCCGCGGTAGCGCTCCACCATCGAGAGCGCGCGCGACACGAGGTTGCCGAAGGTGTCGGCCAGGTCGGCGGTGTAGCGCGCGTCGAACCGCTCCCACGTGAAGTTGCCGTCGCCCTCGAAGCCGACCTCGCGCAGCAGGAAGTAGCGCAGCGCATCGACACCGTGCCGCTCGATTGCCGTGTCGACGCTCACCGCCACGCCCGCCGTCTTGCTCATCTTGGCTCCTTCCCAATGCACGTAGCCGTGGGCCCACACCTGGCGCGGCAGCTCGATCCCGGCGGCGAGCAGCATCGCCGGCCAGAGGGTGCAGTGGAATCGCGTGATGCCCTTCCCGATCACGTGTAGGTCGGCCGGCCAGAGCCGCTCGAACCGGGGGTCGGGAAACCCGGTGGCGGAGAGGTAGTTGATGACCGCGTCGAACCACACGTACACCGTTTGCTCGGCGTCACCGGGGAAGGGAATCCCCCACGGGAGCCGCTGTCGTGAGATGGACAGGTCCTGGAGGCCGGCCTCGATCAGCCGGACAACTTCGTTGCGGCGGATCGCCGGCTCGACGCGGAACGCGCCCGAGCCGATCAGCTCGAGCAGGCGCGGCCCGTAGGCGCTCAGCCGGAAGAAATGGTTGCGCTCCTTGGTGGCCACCAGCTCGAGCGTGGGATGCTCGATGCAGCGGCCGTTTACGATCTGCGCGCCCTGCTTGAACTCCTCGCACCCGGTGCAGTAGAGCCCTTCATAGTCGGCGACGAACAGGTCGTCGGGGCGACGCTGCTGGATGCGTTCGAGCAGCGCGACCACGCTCTTTACGTGGCGCGGCTCGGTCGTACGGATCCAATCGTCATTGCTGCAGAGTAGCCGCCGCCAGTAGTCGGCGAACGTCGTGGTCATCCGATCGACCCACTCGCGCGGCGCGACGCCGGCGCGCTCGGCGGCTTGGATGACCGACTGACTGTGCTCATCCATCCCCATGAGGAAGTGGACCTCGTCACCCCGCAGCCGGCGGTAGCGCGCGATGCAATCGGCGCCGACCTTCTCGAGGGCGTGCCCCAGATGCGGATCGCCGTTCGAATAGTCGATGGCGGTAGTGATGTAGAACTTCGACACTCGGCCCTACGTTCTGATCAGCTCGAGCGGGACGACGCGGGTGCTCCCGTCTTCGGCGCGCAGCGTCACGCGCTCGCGGAAGATGTCGATGGCCAGCACCCGCTCGAGGCCCTCCGGCGTGCGAACGACCTTCCCCTCCTTGGGAAAGCGCTTGCGCTGCTGCACGTAGAAATCATGCTCGTAGTGGAGGCAGCAGAGCAGCCGGCCGCAGGGTCCGGAGATCTGCGTGGGATTCAGGGAGAGGCCCTGATCTTTCGCGAGCGAGAGGCTGACGGGCCGGCCCTCCGGCAGCCAGCTCGCGATGCAGAGCTGGCGCCCACAGCGGCCGATCCCGTCCAGGCGCTTCGCTTCATCCCGCGCGCCGATCTGGCGCAGCTCGATACGCGTGCGGAACAGCCCGGCCAGATCCCGTACCAGGGCCCGGAAGTCGACGCGCTGCTCGGCGGTGAAGTAGATCGTGAGTTTGCGGCGGTCCCACTGCCACTCGGCGTCGGACACCTTCATCGGCAAGCCGTGGTCCCGGACGCGGTCCCGCACCTTGCGGCGGACGTCCTCCTCGGTGCGGCGCAGCTCGCGCTCGACCCGGAGGTCGCCCTCGGTCGCGCGCCGGACCACGCGGGATTCCACAGTCGCCGCGGCCTCGCCCAGGGAACACCCCTGGCAACGGCTGCACCGCTTCACGGCGCCGTCGCCCAACGCCGTCACCCGGCCGCAGTCCTGCCCCCGCTCCACCTCTACGATGACGGGATCGTCGAGGCGCAGCGAGGTGGGGTCTTCGGTCGGCCAGCTGAAATATCCCTTACGGTTCCCTTTGAACCGGACTTCGACGACGAAGGTCAACTCATTTCTCGGTCAGCGCACCCATGGAAAGGTACTTCTCCTCGCGCCGTTTGAGGAGCTTGTCGATCTTGAGCTTCCGGAGTTGGCGCAGATGCCGCTTCAACGCCTCGCCGAGGCTTTCGGCGGCCGCCTCGGGATCGGCGTGAGCGCCTCCCGCCGGCTCGGGAATGATCTCGTCGATCACCCCCAGGTCGAGGAGGTCCTGCGCCGTGATCTTCAGGGCCTCCGCGGCCCGCTCCCGTTGCGTCGCGTCTTTCCACAGAATGGCGGCGCACCCCTCCGGCGAGATCACCGAGTAGACGGAGTTCTCGAGCATCAGCACCCGGTCGGCGAGGCCGACCGCGAGGGCCCCACCCGAGCCGCCCTCGCCGATCACCGCCGTGATGATGGGCGTCTTGAGCGACGCCATCTCGATCAGGCTGCGTGCGATCGCCTCGGCTTGGCCCCGCTCCTCCGCGCCGAGTCCCGGGTAGGCTCCCGGCGTATCGACGAGCGTGATCACGGGGGCATCGAACTTCTCGGCCAGATGCATCAGCCGCATCGCCTTGCGGTAGCCCTCTGGGTGGGCCATCCCGAAGTTGCGGCGCAGGTTGTCCTTGGTATCGCGGCCCTTCTGATGACCGATGGCCATGACGGTGGTGCCGTCGAGCCTGGCCCAGCCGCCGACGATCGCCGGATCGTCGCGGAACAAACGATCGCCGTGCAGCTCGACAAAATCCGTGAAGACCGTGTTCAGATAGTCGAGCGGGTAGGGGCGCCTCGGGTGCCGGGCCACCTGCACGCGCTGCATCGGGGTGAGGTTCTTGTAGATGTCGTCGCGCAGCGCCGCCAGCTTGTCCTCGAGCGGGCGCAGCTCCTTGGTCACGTCGACGGTGTCCCCGGCGGCGCGCTTCAACTCCTCGATCTGGCGCTCCAGCTCGAGCAACGGTCGCTCGAAGTCCAGCGTATGCGTCGCCATGAACCTCCTCTACGCCCGTACGAGGTGGACCCGGTCGGCCCCAAGCAGGTCCTTCAGTGCAGCTAATAGATCATCCGCCGCATCGACGCGCAGCGACCGGCTGCGCAGCCGGGCGGTCGCGCGTTCCCCGTTGCCTTCCCCCGCCCACTCGACGAGGACGGGCGTGGGGCCCGGGTGGGCGGCGCATAACGCCGCCACGGCCCGCGTCGTCTCGGGGTCGGGCCGGGTGCCCGCCGTCCAACGCAGCGCCACGCCGATGGCCCCGCTCGGCTTCAGGTCGTCGAGCAGCCGCACGGCCTCGACGATAAACGGGGCCTGCTCCTCGCCGCGGTCGCGCGGGCTATAACTGCCCGTCAGGAGCAGCGCGCCGTCGGGTTTGATCACGGCGTTCAGCTTCGCCCACGCCTCGGGGAAGACCAGCGCTTCGGCGGTGCCATGGAAGTCTTCCAACGTCAGCCGCGCGTACTCGGCGCCGGTCTTCTTCGACGTTTGGCGCTTGACCATCGTCGTGACGGCCGCGACGGTCACCTTCTGGTCGGTCCAGGTACCCAGGGTGGCCGTCGTGCGGGTCCCGAAAAGCTCCACCTCCGTGCGGTACTTGGCGAGGGGGTGCCCGGAAATGAAGAACCCCCACGTCGGGCAGGGGGGACGAAGGGCGGGGGACGGGAGTCGCCTCCCCGAATAGGCCGTGCTGGCCGGAGGTGCGCTCCTGCTGGCGCACCTGCGCCTCGCTGAAGGCGTGGTCGAGCGCCGCGACGAGCTGGGCGCGATGGCCGCCCAGTGAGTCGCACGCGCCGGCGTCGATGAGGGATTCGATGACGCGCTTGTTGCAGAGGCGCAGATCGATGCGGTCGCACAGCTCGACCAGGGAGCGATAGGGAGCGGCGCTCCGCCCGGCGATGATCGACGCGATGGCCCCTTCGCCGACGTTCTTCACGGCGCCGAGCCCGAAGCGTATCCGGTGATCGCCTACGACCGTGAACTTGAACCCCGATTCGTTGACGTCGGGGGCGAGCACCTCGAGCCCCAGCTCCCGCGCTTCATTGATGTAGCGCACGACGCTGTCGGTGTCGCCGATGACCGACGACAGCATCGCGGCCATGAACTCGGCCGGGTAGTACACCTTGAACCAGGCCGTCTGGTAGGAGAGGATCGAGTAGGCGACGGCGTGCGACTTGTTGAAGCCGTAGCGCCCGAACGTCTCGATCTGCGCCGCGATGTCCTCGATGACTCGGGCGTCGTGGCCGCGCTGCACGGCGCGCTTCACGAAGTTCGTCAGCTCCTCCTGGATCAGCTCCTTGATCTTCTTGCCCACCGCCTTGCGCAGCACGTCGGCTTCGGCGAGCGAGTAGCCCGCGAGCACGTTGGCGATGCGCATCACCTGCTCCTGATACGTGATCACGCCGTAGGTGGGCGCGAGGATCTCCTCGAGGGCGGGGTGCGGGTAGCGCACCTTCTCGCGGCCCAGCTTGCGGTTGATGAAGACGAGGTGCATCCCCGTGTCGAGCGGACCGGGCCGCATCAGGGCGTTGGTGGCGACGAGGTCGTCGAACCGATCGCACTTCATGTTGCGCAAGCAGTCGGTCGCGAGTGCCGACTCGAACTGGAAGACTCCCGCCGTGCGGCCGGAGCGGAGCAGCGCGTAGACCTTGGGGTCCTCGAGGTCGGGGCGCTCCAGGTCCACGGCGACGCCGTGGCGCTCGGCGACCATCTGCGCGGCGTCGTGCAGCACGGTGAGAGTTTTCAGGCCGAGGAGGTCGATCTTGAGCATGCCGACCTTCTCGAGCGCCACCATGTCGTACTGCGTAATGATCGCGTCGGTGTCCTTGGGGTCGAGGCACACCGGCACGTAATCCGACAGCGGACCCGGCGCAATCACCAGGCCAGCCGCGTGCACCGACGAGTGGCGCGCGAGCCCCTCGATACGCGAGCCCAGCTGCAGCACCTTGCGAATGCGCTCGTCCTGGGCGGCCGCGCTCTTGACCTCCGGGATCTTCTCGGCCGCCTCGGCGAGCGTCACGGAGAAGGCCGGGCCCGACGGGATGAGCTTCGTGATCCGGTCCACGTCGCCCATCTCCACGCGCAGCGTGCGGGCGACGTCGCGGAAGGCGGCGCGCGCTTTGAGGGTCCCGAACGTGATGACCTGGCCCACCGACTCGCGCCCGTAGCGCTCGCGCGCGTATTCGATCACCTCGCCGCGCCGCTCGAAGCAGAAGTCGAGGTCGATGTCGGGCATCGAAATGCGCTCGGGATTCAGGAAGCGCTCGAACAGCAGGTCGAAGCGGAGGGGATCGACGGTGGTGATCCGCAGCGCATAGGCGACGAGGGAGCCCGCCGCCGAGCCGCGGCCCGGGCCCACGGGGATGTCGCGGTCGCGGGCCGCCTTGATCAAATCGTAGACAATGAGGAAGTAGCCCGCATACCCCGTCGTCGCGATGACTTCGAGCTCGTAGTTGAGCCGTTGCTCCACCACCGCGGGCAGGGGATCGTGGTAGCGCTCGATCGCGCCCTGGCGCGCCAGGCTCTCGAGCAGCGCCTGGTCGGTGGCGAACTCGGCGGGCCGCGGGAACTGCGGCAGGAAGTAGCGCTTCTCGAAATCGAATTCGCACAACTCGGCGACCCGGGCCGTCTCCGCGAGGACGTCGGCGCGATCCGGGAACAGGACCTTCATTTCCTTCTCTGACTTGACGTAGCTCTCCTGGCCGAAGAACCGGAACCGCTTGGGATCGTCCAGGTCTTTGCCGGTCCCGATCGCCAACAGCACGTCGTGCGCCTCGGCGTCGTCCTTCTTGAGATAGTGCGCGTCGTTCGTCGCGACGACGGGGATGCCGAGCTCGGCGGCCAGTTGGAACATCCCGGCGCTCACGACCTTCTCGTCGGCGATGCCGTGGTCCTGCACTTCGAGCCAGAAGTTGTGCGGCCCAAACGTTTGGACGAACCACAGGGCGCTCGCCTTGGCGGCTTCGTAATTCCCCTGTCGCAGGTACAGCGCGATTTCGCCCGACAGGCACGCCGCGAGCCCGACGAGCCCCTCGTGGTGCTGCGCCAGCACCTCTTTGTCGATGCGCGGCCGGCGATAGTAGCCCTCGAGAAACCCGATCGACGAGAGTTTGATCAGGTTCTGGTAGCCGATCCGGTTCTTGGCGAGCAGGACGAGATGCGAGTAGGCCGCCGGCGCATCGGCGACCTTCTCGCGCGCGTGCCGGGAGCCAAACGCCAGGTAGGCCTCAAAGCCGAGGATCGGCCGGATCTTCCGAGCCTTGGCCTCTTCGTAGAACGACCACGCCCCGTGCAGGTTACCGTGGTCGGTGATGGCGAGGGAGTCCATGCCCAGCGCCTGGATCCGGTCCAGCAGTTCGGGGATCCGGTTGGCGCCGTCGAGGAGAGAGTACTCGCTGTGCGTATGGAGGTGGACGAACGACACCCCGATAAAAATACCGGCGCGCTCGCGCATTGTCAAAACCGCGCCGCCTCGTATCTTGCGCCGTCATGTGGTGGGTGGCACTCGTCTTCACGCTGGGCCTGATGGCCCTCTTTCAATGGCTCACGCGCGCGGGACCGCTCGAGGCGCGCGCGACGCTGGCACTCGGATTCCTCGTGCTCGCGGCCCACCTGGGCGGCGAGCTCGCCAAGCGGGTCCGGGTGCCGCGCATCACCGGGTTCATCATCACCGGTCTCGTCGTCGGCCCCGCGTGGCTCGGGTTGGTGCGGAGCGACGAAGTCACCGCGCTCGGCTTCATCGCGGACGCCGCCGCCGCGTTGATCGCGTTTGCCGCAGGCGCACACCTGACGCTCGACATGTTGCGGCGCGATCGCGTCGTGCTCGCGCGCCTCTCGCTCGGGACCATCCTCGTCCCGCTCGGCATCGTCGCCGCGGTCACCCTCTCCGTCTCGCCCTGGTTCCCCCTCACCGTGCATCAACCGTTCGGCGACGCCCTCGCTGTGGCGCTGGTGCTGGGGGCGATCGCTACCGCGTCGTCACCGTCTCTGACCGTGGCGCTCATGAATGACCTCGACGCGCGGGGTCCCTTTGCCCGCACTGTGCTCGGGGTGACCGTCGCGAAGGATGTCCTCGTCATCGTGCTGTTCGCGCTCGTCCTTGCGATAGCGCGGCCCCTCGCGAGCCGCGGCGCCCTCGACTTGCGCGTCGCCGCGACCACGTTGCTCCGGGCCGCGGGCTCGATCGCCGTTGGCGTCGTCTTGGCTTTCACCGTCTCGCGGTACCTGAATCTGCTGCGTCGCGATACACCCCTCCTGATCATCGCCGTGGCGTTCCTCGTCGCTCAGGTGGCGCGCCTGCTGGGTCTCGAGACGATGCTCATCGCCCTCACCGCGGGGTTCTATGTCGCGAACTTCTCTCCCACGGAAGGGGCGCGGCTCGAAGGTCAGCTCAAACGCGCTAGTCTCCCTGTGTACGTCGCGTTTTTCGCGGTGCTCGGGGCGGGGCTACCGTTGGACACGGAGACCCTGAGGGAATTCGGGCCCTGGGCTCTCCTGCTCATGGGTCTGCGCGCCGTCGGGTTGCGCTATGGCACTCAGTTTGCGGGAGGACGTTCCCCCTTAGTCCCGGCCGACCTGGCGAGCCATGGCTGGCTGGGACTCATCTCGCAAGCGGGGGTCACATTCGGCCTTGCGGCGGCGGCCCGCCGCGCTTTTCCCGAGTGGGGGGTATCTTTGGAGGCGCTGGTCGTGGTCATGATCGGCGTCCACGCCATCGTCGGCCCGAGCAGCTTCCGATGGGCCTTGCGCCTTACGGGCGAAGTGACAGAGGGGGAACATGTTACGCAGAACCAAGACGCGGATCGGCCTGCTCTCGTTCCTGGTGGCGGTAGCCTGTAGCGACGGAACGGGTCCCAAGCTCCCCCCCTGTACGGCGGCGGGATCGAACGTCACCCTGCCCGTCGTCGGCGCTTACATCTCCTTCGACCCGACGGGGACGTCCAACGGGTGTCTCGTCTTCCCGGCAAACGGCCCCAGCGACAGCGCCGAGTTTGTGCTGATCCCACAGTTGACCACGGGGACCCCCGGAAAGACGTCGAGTTTCCGCCTTGGGGGCGACACGATCAGGCCCGCCCCGGTCGCGGCGGCGCTCTCACTCGAAGACCTCTCCCCTGCGGAGCGCTTCCACCTGTTCCTGCGCCTCGGCGATGAGGCCCACTGGCGCGGGCTCGATCCGCAGGTCGAGGCGGCAGGCCTGGCCGCGCTCCGCTCCCCCGCGGCGCCCGCGGGCCCGCCGGCCATGGGGAGCCAGCGGACCTTCAAGGTGTGCTCGAAACTCGACTGTTCGGCTTTTGCCACCGTGACCGGCACGGTGCGGGCGCTCAAGAGCAACGTGGCGATCTACGTCGATAACACGGCGCCGCCGGCCGGCCTCGACTCCGCCCAGCTCGACACGCTGGCCGCGACGTTCGAGACCAGGCTCTACCCGACCGACACGGCGGCCTTCGGGCGCGAGTCGGACATCGATTCCAACTCCGTGGTCATGGTCCTGATGACGCCCACGGTCAACAAGCTGGTCACGAGCGCAGCTTGCGCCGCCACGGGGTTCGTGGCTGGGTTCTTCTTTGGAGCCGACCTCGATCCCGCCTTCCGCAACGACTCGCGTTCCAACAAGGGCGAGATCTTCTACTCGGTTGTGGCGGATCCCCTGGGCACGTTGAGCTGCTCCCACAGTACGACATCCGTGCAGCGCCTGGTGCCGGTGACGTTCATCCACGAATTCCAGCACATGATCAGCTTCAACCAGCACGTGCTGGTCAGCCATGGTGATGCCGAGGTGTTATGGCTGAACGAGGGCTTCTCGCACTACGCGGAGGAGCTGGGCGCGCGGACCTACGTTCCCGGAACTCCGGAGTTCTCGCGCTTCGCGATCGGGGACTTGTACAACGCCTATCAGTACCTCGACTCGACGGGGAAGCACTTCCTCCTGCCCACCGCCGGGATCGGTAGTCTCGCCGAGCGCGGCGCGGCGTGGCTCTTCGTCCGCTATCTGGTGGATCAGTACGCGACCGACACGACCGTGGCGTCCTGGAATGTGTTCACGCGGCAGATGCTGGCCACGACCGACGTCGGCGCGGCCAACATCGCGGCCCGGACCGGCAGCACCTTCACCGGCGTCGTGACCCGCTGGGCGATCGCGAACTGGGTGTCCGACCTGCCCGGATTCCTGGCGCCGAGTCAGCTGAAATACAGTTCGTGGAACTTCCGCACGACCTACGCGTCGCTCCACTCTCAAGACGCTGGGAACTTCCCCAAGACGTTCCCGTTGACCCCGACGATAAGCGCCGGGCGGGCGGTGAACCTGACCGGGACGCTGCGCGCCGGCTCGGGCGTGTACCATCGAGCGTTCCAGGCGCCCAGCGCTCCCGGGTTCACGCTGCTGTTCGGCACAGGCTCAGGCGGCCCCCTCGATCCAACCCTCGCCCCGCGGTTGAATGTGATTCGGGTTCGATGATCCCGGTCGCCGGGATCGTGGCCGCCATGCTGGCGCTCCAATCGGAGGCCAGCATCGTGGCCGTTCTTCCCGGCTCGACGCGTTCCGCAGGGTTGGGTGGCGCGGGCGCGGCCCTCGTCGGCGACGCCGGCGCGGTATTCGCGAATCCTGCCGGTATCGCCACGATCCGCCACCTCTCGGTCGAAGCGTCCTACGAGCCGTACCTCGCGGGTACCGCGGTCGCAGCCGCCGCGGTCGCGCTGCGCGTGGGTCGGGTCACGTGGGGCTTCGGCGCGCAGACGCTCGACTACGGCTCGGAACCCGAGATCGTACCCGATCCGGCCACCGGCGGACGCCGCGGCATGGCGACCGGCGCCGCGTTCCACCCGTACGAGGCACTCGCGGTGTCGTCGGTCGTGTACCGGCGGGGTCTCATCGCCTTCGGCGTGTCGGCGAAATACGACCGGCAGCAAATCGGCGACATGGTGAGCGATGCGTGGGCGGGGGACGCCGGGATGGCGATCGCGATCTTCGACATCGCGGCCTTCGGGGTGAGCGTACAGAACCTGGGCGGCGATTTCGGTGCCGGCGCGCGCCTGCCACGGCGCACCCGCGCCGGCTTCACCTTCAACTACACTGATCCACAGGGCGCCTACCGGTTGCTCACCACCCTGGAAGCGCAGTGGACGCGTGACCGCGCCGCCGTTCTCATCCAGGGTGTGGAGGGCGGCGTGGTGACCGGCGGCGTCGGCTTGGTGGGACGGATCGGCTACGCGACGCGCGCCGCGGTCACGGACGCCTCGCGCTTCACCTTCGGAGGCGGTGTGCTGCTCGGTCACTTGCAGGTGGATTACGCGTTCCAGGGATATCAGGCGCTGGGCGGCGGGACGCACCGCGTGGGGGTGCGATGGACGCCCTAAAGGAGCGGGCGCGTCCCCGCTGGGGCCGGCTGCTGAAACGCGTCGTCGCCATCGTGGCGGGCGCGGGCGCCGCGATCATCGTCTTGCTGCTGCTCGTCAGTGCCAATGCCCGCTATGTCGCCCGCGCCGGCGTCGAGGAAGCGCGAATTCTGCTGCGGCGCCGGTCGATCGAGAAGCTCCTGGCCGACTCGAGCGTCCCCGCGCCGCTGCGCCAGCGGCTGCGGTTGGTTCTGGAGGCGCGGCGTTTCGCTGCCGACTCGCTGGGCCTGGCGGTGGGCGCGACGTACACGACCTACGTGGACGTGGGGCGCGACACGCTGCTGCTCGTGCTCTCGGCGAGCCGGCATGACAAGCTGCGCGAGTTCACGTGGACATTCCCAATCGTCGGCGTCGTGCCCTACAAGGGGTTCTTCTCGGCGGCGCGCGCGCGCCAAGCGGCGAAGGACCTCGAGGTGGATGGGCTCGACGTCTACCTGCGGCCCTCGGGCGCGTTCTCGACGCTCGGGTACTTCAGCGACCCGCTCTTCTCCACGGCGATGAGCCGGGACACGATGGAGCTCGTCGCGACGGTGCTGCACGAGCTGGCGCACAATACGCTCTACGTCAAGAGCCAAACGCCCTTCAATGAGAGCTTCGCGAGCTTCGTGGGGTACCGCGGCGCCGAGGCGTTCTTCCGCGCGCGGCGCGACACCACCGACGCGCGGCGCGCCGCGGCGCGCTGGCGTGATGAGCGGACGCTGGACGTGTTTTACGCCGAGCTGGCGCGACGCCTCGATTCGGCCTACGCCGACACGCCGAGCGGCGACCGGCTCGAGCGGGCCCGGACGGTGCTCTTCGGCTGGGCGCGGACGCAGTTGACGGGACCGGTGGGACAATCGCTCGAAACGTACGACTGGCGCTGGTTCGCGCAGGCGCCGCTCAACAACGCGGTCGTCATCGCCCAGCGACTCTATCGGATGGACTTGAACCTGTTCGACGAGATCTATCTACAGAGCAACGGCAACGTCTCCGAGGCGATCCGTGCCATACAGATTCGAGTGTTCACCCAACCGGATCGGGATCCGTACCGGGCGTTGTACTCGAGACCAGGGATGCGGGTCGAGGACTAATTCCCGCGGAGCCGTTCCGCCTCTGCCACCCGCTGTAGCGCGATCCCGTAGGCCGCCGTGCGAAACGCGACGGCCTTTTCCTTCGCCAGGTCCCGCACGGCCAGGTACGCCTTCGTGATCGTCGCCTTCAGCTCCTTGTTCACCTGCTCGTGGGTCCAGCGGTACTGCTGGAGGTTCTGCGCCCACTCGTAGTAGCTGACCGTGACCCCGCCGGCATTCGCGAGGAAGTCGGGGAGTACGGCGATGCCGCGCTCCTCGAGGATCTTGTCGGCGGTCGGCGTCGTGGGCTCGTTCGCGCCCTCGACCACGACCTTGCAGTCGATCGAGTTGGCATTGGCCTCTTTGGTGATGACGCCCCCCAGCGCCGCGGGTACCAGCCACTCGCACGGAATCCTCCAGAGCTCCTCGTTCGTGACGCGCTTGCCGCCCTTCCACTCCGAGACGGGGCGCTTTTGCGCGACGTGCCCGAGCAGGCCCGGGATATCGAGCCCCGTGTCATTGTAGATCCCCCCCTCCACGTCGCTCACCGCGACCACCTTCGCGCCGGCCTCCGCGTGGAGCAGCCGTGCCAGATGGCTGCCCACGTTGCCGAATCCTTGAATGACGACGCGTCCCCCCTTTAGGGTGACACCGAAGTCGCGGGCGTACTCCTCCATCACGTACATGACGCCGCGCCCCGTCGCCTCTTCGCGGCCCAGAGAGCCGCCGAGGGAGATCGGCTTCCCCGTGACCACGGCGGGCGTGTAGCCCTGGCGGCTCGAGTACTCGTCGAGGATCCAGGCCATCACCTGCGCGTTGGTGTTGACGTCCGGGGCGGGGATGTCGCGGTAGGGGCCCAGCACGATGGCGATGCGTTGCGTGAACCGGCGCGTCAGGCGCTCCAGCTCGAGCTTCGAGAGCTTCTTGGGGTCGACGGTAATGCCCCCCTTCGCGCCACCAAACGGGATGTCCATCAGCGCCGTCTTCCACGTCATGATCGTGGCGAGGCCCAGGACCTCGTCGTGATCGGCCTCCGGGTGAAAGCGGATCCCCCCTTTGCACGGGCCGCGCGCGCCGTTGTGCTGGATGCGATAGCCCGTAAACACCTCGATCCGGCCGTCGTCCATTCGGACCGGCACTTCGACGGTCACCTCGCGGAACGGCGCCAGCAGGATGCGCCGCATGTACGCCTCGAGGTTGATGATGTTGGCGGCTTTTTCGAAGTGTGAGGCGACAATCGCCTTCCCCGACATGGGGGCGCGCGGTGCAGCGGGAGCGGTCAAGACGGTCTCCGGAGGCGGCGCCCCGCCAGGCGGGCGCCGGGATGTTGGGCCTCGGACAACGCATGCGCGGGGTTGGGCGCACGCATGCGGCGTTGGCCGGCGTCGGTGAGGACCCCGATCACATCGGGGCCTCCCTCCACGCCGGGAGAGGTTTCGGCAGGATGCTCGAGCACAAAGACCAGGCCCGCTCCCTGCGCCGCCACGGCCGCGGCGAGCTTGGTCCACGCGCGGTCGGCGGGTTGAGCGCCCGTGCCCACCACGAGAGGGCAGACGGCCGAGTCGAACGCCGCCGGCCCGGCGAGCGGTGCGCCCACGCGCTCCGCGAGATCGCTCCAGACCGGAAGCGACGGGTCGAGGGCGATCACCTGCCCGAAGCGCCACCCCGAGTCCTCCGCGACTTCCGCGAAGGTGGCGACCAGCGTCTCGTCCCCCGGAGCGACGGGGCCCGCGTCGGGCGCCAACACCACTGACCCCGTGTCCGCGAACCACCGCTCGCCAGGCCCCAGGTCCTCGGGCTTGCGCGGGGAGTAGAAAGCGTAGCGCCGAGTCGCGGCGATCTCCCGTTCCGCGTCGGCGCGCTGCTCGGGGTGCTCTGCTGCCTGCGCTGCCCCTTCGAACGCCACTTCGGCCGCCTGGTACCGCCCGGCATCCCGCAGCACACGGCCCCGCAGCTTCAGGGTCTCGGTATGGGGCTCGAGCGCGAACGCCCGGTCGAGCGCCAGTAGCGCGCGGTTCTTGTCACCCAACTTGTAGGCCGCCCATCCCAGCTCGTGCCAGACGAGCGCCAGATCGGGGTCGGCTTCAACCGCCCGCTCCAGAGCGGCGAGGGCGTCCGGGTACCGGCCCAGCTCGACGAGCGCGGCGCCCTGCAACGTGAGGGCGAACCCCGTCTCCCCGAACTGCGCACGCGCGCGCTCCGCGAGCTCGAGCGCCGCCGCGGTGCGGCCACCGGCGCGCAGTAGCTCGAAATACTCGGCCCAGCACACTTTCAAATCGGGATGGGACGACAGGAGGCTGATGTAGGCGGACTCGGCGTCGGCAGTGCGACCTTCCCGTGCCAGCCACCGCGCCCGCGCCATCGCCCGCTCGCTGGGCGCGTCGGGGAACAGATCGTAGGACGCGGTGGTCCGCATGGGCCTCAATCTACCCCTCACCCACTTGCTGGCTAGGCGCGCCCACCGTCCCTACATTGTGCCCCCATGGATCGAGACCGTCTGTTGCGCGAGTTGAACGAATTCCTTCGCATCCCGTCTGTGTCCACGCTGCCCGCGCACGATGACGACTGTCGCGCGGCGGCGGAGTGGGTTGCCGCCGAGCTGCGGCGTCTGGGGTGCTCCGAAGTTGAGTTCCTGGGCAGCGAGAAACACCCGGTCGTTTGGGGCGTCGGCCCGAACGTACCGGGTGCGCCGACGTTGCTCCTGTACGGTCACTACGATGTGCAACCCCCCGATCCGCTCCATGAGTGGACGACGCCGCCGTTCGAACCCGCGGTGCGCGACGGCCGTCTGTACGCGCGCGGTGCCGCCGACGACAAGGGCCAGGTCTTCTGTCTCCTCAAGGCGATCGCGGCGGGCGGGCCGCCCCCCGTGAACTTCCGCTTCCTCATCGAAGGCGAGGAGGAATTCGGGTCCAAGGTTCTGTTCGATCTGCTGAAGCGCGAGCCGCAGCGCACCAAGGCCGACGTGGCGCTCGTCGCCGACATGTCGTATGTGGCGCCCGGTTGGCCCGCGGTCTACTCGACGCTGCGCGGCCTCTGCTACGCGGAGATCACGGTGCGCACCGCCAAGAGCGACCTGCATTCGGGCGAGTACGGCGGTGCGGCTCCCAATGCCCACGAGGAGCTGGCCCGTCTGCTGGTGCGACTGAAAGGCGAGGACGGCCGCGTCAACATCCCGGGCTTCTACGGCCCCGTGAAACGCCCCACCAAGGCGGAGTTGGCCGCGTGGAAGAAGCTGCCGTTCAAGGAGAAGGATTTCCTCGCGAAGCGGGTGCAGGCCAAGGGGTTGACGGGGCTCAAAAAGTACTCCGTCCTCGAACGGCTCTGGGCGCTCCCGACCTTCGAGATCCACGGGATCACGGGCGGCTTTACGGGGCAGGGGGCGAAAACGGTGATTCCCGCGGAGGCGACGGCCAAAGTTAGTCTCCGGCTCGTGCCGAATCAGACGCTAAAAAAGGTGCAGCAACAGGTCGCGGCTGCGGTGAAGGGATTCGCACCAAAGCACATCACGGCCACCGTGAAGTTCTTGCATGGCGCCGACCCGGCGCAGATCAAACTCGACCACCCGTCCTTCAAGTTGCTCGACCGGGCATTTCGTGACGTGACGGGGCGGGGGACCGTGCCGGCTCGCGCCGGGGGGTCGATTCCCGTCGTGCCGGCCCTCGGCGCCGGGGGCGCGCCGGTGATCCTCACGGGGATTGGGCTCCCGGACGATCGTCTGCACGCGCCCGACGAGAAGGCTTCTACGAGCTTCTTGGTCGCGGCTGACCCCGGGCCGGCGGCCCGGGGTCACGTCCCGATCTTTTTACTCGCGTTGCGAAATTTGTTGATCTCGTGCTGGGACAGGCCCCGGCCGCCGTAGCGCTCCTCCGTCCACGGATCGCCACGCATGTGATAGCCATTCTGCTCCCAGAAGCCGGGGAGGTCCTCGTCGAGCAGCTCGAAGCCGCGCACCCATTTGGCGCTCTTCCATAAGTACAAATGCGGCACGAGCAGGCGCGCCGGCCAACCGTGATCGGGTGTCAGCCACTCACCACCCCACTTGAGCGCGATCAGGTTGTCCTCCCGATCGAGATCGGCGAGCGGCAGGTTCGTCGTGAATCCCTGCTCGGCCACGACGAGGCAGAACTTGGCCGCGGGCTTGAGTCCAGCGCGTTCGAGGAGCAGCTGCACTGGGACGCCCTCGAAGCTGTTGTCGAGCCGGCTCCAGGTCGTGACGCAGTGCATGTCGCACATCACCGTCTTGCGCGGCAGCGCCAGCAGCTCGTCGTACGTGATCGAGAACGGTTTGTCTACGAGGCCAGACACCATGAAGGTCCACTTGGTGGTGTCGACACGTGGGACGTTGCCGTAGTGCAGGACGGGCCACTTGGTGGTCAGGACTTGGCCGGGTGGCACACGATCACGCGAGGAGGGCAGAATTACGTCCTTAAGGACGCGTGTTCTAGCCGAGCCGGCCCTTCAGGGCACGGTAAAATCGAGGCCTCAAGCGTTTCTCCAAAACCCCGGACCACCGCCGCCACCGCCTCATCCCAATTCCCGGCTCCCGTCTCCTTCGCGACCGACGTCATCTCGACCCCGGGAATCCCGCACGGCACGATCCGATCGAAGTGCGTAAGGTCCGTCGTGACGTTGAGCGCGAACCCGTGCCAGGTGACCCATTTCTTCACGTGCACGCCGATGCTCGCGATCTTGCGCCCACGAGTCCACACGCCGGTGTAGCCGGGATTTCGCTCGGCGGGGATGCCCAGGGCCTCGAGCGCAGCGATCAGGGCCTGCTCGAGGGTGCGCAGATACCAGTGCAGGTCCTGCCTATAGCCGGTGAGATCGATGATCGGGTAGCCGACCAGCTGACCGGGGCCATGAAACGTCACGTCCCCACCGCGCTCGACTTCGAATACGTCCATTCCCGAAGACCGCAGCACGTGTGCGTCCTGTGAGTTGCGGCCGAGCGTGACCACGGGAGGATGTTCGAGCAGGACGAGCAGGTCGTGCGGGATGCGTCCTTCGATGCGGGACTGCGCGAGGTCGCGCTGCCACGCGAGCGCCTCCGCGTAGGGCACGACCCCCGCCTGAATGACCTCGAGCACCCGGTTGCTCACACCGCGCTCCCCTTGACCGCCCATTTGCTGCCTAGGATACCGAGCATCAGGCTCGCGACTCCCCACATGGCGAGACCAGCGGGGCCAGCTAACCCGTGCGCCACCGCGGCAAGGAATCCGATCAAGAGGGCACCGACTGCGGCCAATGCCGCAATCACGCCGCGTTGCCAAATGTTGTCGATCGCCCGGCTGCGCACCCAGCCGAAGAACGCACCTAGGACGATGGCAGCGAGCGCGCCCGTCCACAGGGGGTCCCCGCCGACGAAGCGCCAGTACACGGGGTCAACCCGATCCCGCAGGACCATGACAAAGCCTTGCGCCAGCGTGAAGGTGGCACCGCCCAATCCGCCGCCCGTGGCGAGGGCGCCGAGGCCGATGGCGAGGGGATCTTTGACCGGGTCGTTCACATGTCCACTACCCGGCCGAGCGAATCGAGCGCCGCCTGGGCCACCGCCTCCGACATCGTCGGGTGCGCGTGGATCGCCAGCTCGACTTCCTCGACGGTGTACTCGTTTTCGCGCGCCACCGCCAGCTCGTGAATGATCTCCGACGCGTGGCCGCCGACGATGTGCGCACCCAAGATCTCGCCGTACTTCTTGTCGCGCAGGATCTTCACGAATCCCTCGGTCTCGCCGGTTCCGCGGGCGCGCCCACTCGCCGAGAAGGGGAACCGGCCGGCGACGTAGTCGAGCTTCCGTTCTTTGCATTGATCTTCTGAAAGACCGATGCTCGCGACCTCGGGGTGGCAATACGTGACGCTCGGAACGTTGTCGTACTTGATGGCGTGCGGCGTTTGGCCGGCGAGCAGCTCGGCGACGAAGACGCCCTCGCGTTGGCCCTTGTGCGCCAGCATCGGCGGCCCCGCGACGTCGCCGATCGCGTAATAGCCGGGCGTCGTCGTCTGGAGGTTCTTGTCCACCTTGATGAAGCCGCGCTCCGTGACCTGGATGCCGCACTCCGCGAGTCCGACGTTCTCGGTATTGACCGCGCGGCCCGCCGCCATCAGCACGGCGTTAGCGGCCACCGACTTCTTCTCGCCGCCGGCTTCGACATCGAGCGTCACCTTGTCCTTCGCGACGGTCGCCTTGGTCACCTTGGCACCGGCGATCACCTCGATGCCGCGCTTCTTGTAGCTCTTCGCGAGCGCGTCGGACGCCTCGGCGTCCTCGAGCGGCAGGATGCGGGGCAGGGCCTCGATCAGGGTGATCTTCACGCCGAAGGCGTTGAAGATGTCCGCGAATTCCATCCCGACGGCACCGGCGCCGACGATCGCCAGGGAGGCCGGGATCTTCTCCATCAGCAGGGCCTCGTCCGACGAGATCACCGTCGTCTTGTTGATCTCGAGGCCGATCTGCGGGATCCCCTTCACGCGCGAGCCGGTGGCGATGATGACGGCCTTCTTGGCTTCGTAGACGTCGCCGCCGACTTTCACTTTCTTGCCGGGCTGCAGCACGCCGGTGCCCTTCACGACGGTGACCTTGTTCTTCTTCATCAGGAACTCGACGCCCTTCGAGTTCTGCTCGCTCACGCGGCGCGAGCGTTTCATCGCCACGCCGTAGTCGGTCTTGACGCTCCCCACCTCGACGCCGAAGTCCTTCGACTCCTTGAGCAGGTTCGCGATGTAGGCGGAGTGGAGCAGGGCTTTCGTGGGGATGCAGCCGATATTCACGCACACGCCGCCGAGTTTTTCGCGTTCGACGACGGCGACGGTCATGCCGAGCTGGGAGGCGCGGATCGCCCCGACGTAGCCGGCCGGTCCACCGCCGAGAATCACGACATCGAATTGGTTCGCCACAGGCATTCCCGGGTTGATGGTGTAGGGGCGGTGTAGGGGCACGGCAGTGCCGTGCCCCTACGGGCGCTGCGCCCCTACGGGTTACAACAACATTGCCAACGGATTCTCCAACATCTGTTTCAGCGTCTTCAGGAACTGCGCCCCCGTCGCGCCATCGATCACGCGATGGTCGCAGCTCATCGTCAGCCGGAGGCGACGCCGCACCACCACCTTGTCCCCCTCGGCGACGGGCTTCGGGACGATCGACCCGACGGCGATGATTCCCGCCTCGGGTGGGTTAATCACGGCCGTGAACTGGTCGATGTCGAACATCCCGAGGTTCGAGACGCTGAACGACGCGCCCGTGTACTCCTCGGGCTTGAGGCGGCGGTTCCGCGCCCGTTGCGCGAGCTCGCGCGCCTCGAGGCCGATCTCCGTCAGCGTCTTGCGGTCGGCATCCCGAATCACCGGCGTGATCAAGCCGTCTTCCACGGCCACCGCCATGCCGATGTGGACCTCGTTCCAATACCTGATGTGATCTTCCTGGAACCAGGCGTTGCAGGCGCGGTGCTTGGTCAGCGCGATGGCGACCGCCTTGATCACGATGTCGTTGAACGAGACCTTGCCCTGGTCGCCGAGCTGCTTGTTCAGCGCGTCTCGAGCTTCCGCGGCTCGTTCCATATCCACTTCGGTGGTGAGGAAGAAGTGGGGGATGGGGCCGATGGAGGCCGCGAGGCGCTTGGCGATTGTCTTGCGGATCTGGGTGAGCGGGACGTCCTCGTACGGGACCCCAGGAGTTGGGACCCGGGAGCTAGGAGCTGGGGAGGCGGCTGTTTGAGCTTGGGCAACTCCTCCCTCGACGTCGCGTTTGATCACGCGTCCGCCGGGACCCGATCCCTGAACCTGCTTGAGATCCACGCCGGCGTCCTTCGCGATGCGTCTCGCAAGCGGGGACGCCTTTACGCGTGTCGCGTCCGCTGGAGCGGAAACCGGTCCAGGGGTTGGTGCGGTTGGCGTCCGTACAGGCGCCGGCGTCGGGGCGGGAGCGGGCTTCACCGCCCCAGTTCCTGACTCCTGACTCCCAGCTCCATCCACTTTCTCTCCAGGCGCGCCGATATAAGCAACGACATTCCCCACCGGCACCGTGCTGCCCTCCGGCACCATCACCTTGATCAGTTGCCCGTCGGCTCGCGCCACGAGCTCCATGACCGCTTTGTCGGTCTCCACCTCGGCGAGGGTGTCGCCGGTCTTCACGGCGTCGCCCTCCTGCTTGTTCCATTTGACGAGGCGCCCTTCCTCCATCGTGGGCGACAGGGCCTCCATGTGGACTTTGGTGGCCATGGTGGGGCTACTCGAGGTAGAGGACGCGCCGAGCGGCGGCGGCGACCTTCTCGGGCGACGCCTTGGCGGCGCGCTCGAGATGCTTGTTGTAGGGCATCGGGACGTCGGCCTGGGTCACTCGCTGCACGGGGGCGTCGAGGTGGTCGAAGGCGTCGCGCTGAATGATGTCCACCACTTGCGCGCCGATACCGATGTGCGGCCACCCCTCCTCGACGACGACCGCGCGGTTGGTCTTGGCGACCGACGCGAGAATCGCGGCCTCGTCCATCGGGCGCAGCGAGCGCAGGTCGACCACCTCGGCGGAGACGTTCTGCTCCGCGAGCTGGTCGGCGGCCTTCAGGGCAACGGCGACGGTCTTCGAGTGGCAGATCAGCGTCACGTCCGTCCCCTCCCGCTTGATGTCGGCCTGCCCGATCGGCACGACATGCTCGCCCTCGGGCACCTCCCCCTTGAGGTTGTAGAGCATCTCTCCCTCGAGCACGATCACGGGGTTGTTGTCACGAATGGCGGACTTGAGCAGCCCTTTGGCGTCGGCGGGTGTCGCCGGGGCGACGACCTTGAGCCCGGGGATGTGGGCGAGCCAGCTCTCCCACGCCTGGGAATGCTGCGACGAAAGCTGCAGGGCGGCTCCGTTGGGGCCTCGGAACACAATCGGCATACGGAGCTGGCCGCCCGACATGTAGAGCATCTTGGCCGCGGCGTTCATGATCTGGTCGAGGGCGAGCAGCGCGAAGTTCCACGTCATGAACTCGATCACGGGCCGCAGTCCCGCCATCGCCGCCCCTACGCCGATCCCGGCGAACCCCAGCTCGGCGATCGGCGTGTCTACCACCCGCTGGGCCCCGAACTCCTCGAGCAGCCCGCGGCTCACCTTGTAAGCGCCCTGGTAGACTCCGACCTCTTCCCCCATCAGGAAGACGGATTGGTCGCGCTGCATTTCTTCGCGCAGGGCTTGGTTCAGGGCATCGCGGTAGGTCAGCGTCGGCATCAGTCGGCCAGCACGTCGGTGTAGAGCTCGGCAAGATCGGGGTCCGGACTCTCGTCCGCGAACTTCACGGCCTCGTCCACTTGGGCGTGGATCTCGGCATCGATGGCATCGAGCCCGGCTTGGTCGAGCACCTTCTCTTCTTTGAGCTTCTCGGCGAGCTGCGTGATCGGATCCTTCTTCTTCTGCTCTTCGACCTCGTCCTTGGTGCGATACACGCCGTGCAGGGGGTCCGACATCGAGTGGCCCATGTAGCGGTACGTGCGGACCTCCAGCAGCGTCGGATGGCCGCCCTTCCGCGCCCGCTCCACGGCCCGGCGGGTGGCATCGTACACCGTCAGCACGTTCATGCCATCGACCATCTCCGCCGCCATGTCGTAGCTGCAGGCGTGCTCCACGACGTCGGTCACCGCGGCGACACGCTCGAACGCCGTGCCCATGCCGTAGCGGTTGTTCTCGCACAGGAAGATCACCGGCAGCTTCCACACCGACGCCATGTTCAAGGCCTCGTGGAAAGCACCGATGTTCACCGCGGCCTCGCCGAAAAAGCAGACGCAGACCTGGTCGCCGCCTTGATACTTGGCCGCGAAGGCGATCCCGGCCGCGAGCGGAATGTGGGCGCCCACGATGCCGTGGCCGCCCATGAAGCGCCGGCCCGCGTCGAACAGGTGCATCGACCCGCCCTTGCCCTTGGAGCAGCCCGTCGCCTTCCCGAACAGCTCCGCCATTACCACGCCGGGCGGAATGCCGCGCACCAGCGCCTGGCCGTGTTCGCGGTAGGACGAGATGGCGTAGTCGTCTTCGGCAGAACCCGCCGATCTTGCCGAGCGCGTACGCCTCCGCCGTCTTCTCTTCGAAACGGCGGATGAGCAGCATGCGCCGCAACATCGTGACGTGCAGCTCGGAGGTCGCGCTCACGCTTTGGCCGCCTCGACCTGCTCCCACGCGTGATAGCTCGAGCGGACCAGCGGACCCGATTCGACGTGCCGGTACCCCAACGCCAGGCCGTACCGCTTCAGCTCCGCGAACTCGTCGGGCGTGTACCAGCGCGCGATCGGCAGATGCTGGTCCGAGGGTCGCAGGTACTGGCCGAGCGTGAGAATGTCCACGCCTTGGGCCCGCACGTCGCGCATCGCACCGAGCAGCTCGTCCCAATCCTCGCCCAGGCCACAAATGATCCCGGATTTCGTGAGCAACGCGGCGTCGAGCTCCTTGGCGCGGCGCAGCAGCTCGAGCGCGCGGGGATAGCGCCCGCCTGGGCGCGCGATCCGGTAGAGGCGCTCGATCGTCTCGAGATTGTGGTTCAGGATGTCGGGCTTCGCGTCCACCACGATCCGCAACGCCGCGGGGTTGCCCTTGAAGTCGGGAATCAAGACCTCGATCGAGGTCTCGGGGAGCCGGCGGCGAATCTCGGTGATGCACGCCGCGAACACCTCGGCGCCGCCGTTGGGGAGGTCGTCACGGTCCACGCTCGTGATCACGACGTGTCGCAGCCCCATCTGCGCCACCGCCTCGGCGAGCCGCACCGGCTCGCCCGAGTCGAGGGCGGCCGGGGTGCCATGCGCCACGGCGCAATACGCGCAGTTCCGCGTGCACACGTCTCCCAGGATCATGAACGTCGCCGCTTTGTGCTCCCAGCATTCGCCGATGTTGGGGCAGTGCGCTTCCTCGCACACCGTGTGGAGCTTCAAGTCGCGCATCATGTGCTTCAGGGCGACGTAGGTCGGACCGCCAGGCGCCTTAACCTTCAGCCAGGACGGTTTCCGCTGAGGCTCAGAGGCCGGGGGAGGGAGGGTGATCTGGACCAGGGGCGCGGCCATGGAGTTCGAAGATAGTGGCCGCCTGGAGGCTGGGGTAGGCCAAAATTCAACCGGACGGTTGATCTCCTAGGTTGCGTTTCAGACGACGCAGCTCCTCCTCAACCTGCTCCGACGTGCTCAGGGCTCCGTCGGCGATCTCCGCGATCTCCTCGGCCTCCCGCCACTGCCGCTCCAGCTCCTGCACCTCCGCCCGCTCGTCCACCGCCATCTCCAAGGCCAGACGGCGCTCCGGCCGCAAGGAACGCAGCGTGAGCTCGCGCCGGGCGACGTCGTGCACGAGGCGATCGGGACCGCCGACCTGGTCCACGACGCGGGCTGCGTCTTCTGCTCTTCGCCGGCCGCTGCGCGTGACGTTGAGGTAGGTGAGTCCCTGCCGGAGGACCTGCACCGCGTCGGGGCCTGTCAGCTGCGCGCCTTCGCGCCGACACTTCGGGCAGCTCAGGACTACGGCGACCTCGGCGTGCGCGTCGGGAACGATGCGAGCGTGCTGCACGTGTCGGGCGCGCAGCTCCATCAGGGAGGCACAATGGGCGCACACGGGTGGCTCGCTGAGCACGACTTTGCGCCTGCCGACGATGCCGATGTACGCCTGATCGACGAGGCGGTGCAGGTTCCACACGAACACGCCCAATCCGCCACCGGCCGCGACGTTGGCCGCGATGCCGAGGCCGACGGCCGCCACCGTGAGGGGGATCACGACCTTCATGCGCTCCCGTTGCCGCGTGCGCAGCCGCTCGCCGTACCGCCAGGTGGCGAGCTCGACGCGCAGCGGCTTGCCTACGCGCACGAAGTCGTAGCGCTGCCACCGAATCAGCGCGACTTGCTCGGTCGAGGCGACGACGCGACTGCCCCCCCGTTCGTCTCGCGCGGCGCGGGCGACCGACTCGATCCGCTCGAGCCGGTCGTCGAGGGGCGTGAGGTTCCAGCGGCTGCATTTCGAGCACACGACCCACAGCCGCCCGCGCCATTCGTCGAACGCGAGCCGCCGCCCGACGCCGAGCCCGGAGGGGCCGCCGTCGCCGTCGAAGGGTGCGTTGCAGAAGGCGCAGGTCTTGAACATCAGCGCGCGGCCGCGAATGGCGTGAAGTCCACGTCGCACTCGCCGCGCGCGAGCAGGTCCCCGATGATCTCGCCCGTGAGGGCCGCGAGCAGGATGCCGTTGCGGCCATGCCCGGTTGCGAACCACAGGCCCCGCATCTCCGGATCCGCGCCGACGATCGGGCGGCCGTCAGGGGTCACGGGCCGGAGGCCCGCCCAGACCCTTGTTGGGCGCGTCGCCGCGAGGGCGGGGAGGAGGCGCACCGCGCCGTCCACGATCTGGGCGATTCCTGCGTCGGTGACCCGGCCGTCGAATCCAGCGTGCTCCATCGTGCTTCCCATCAAGGCTTCGCCACCACGGGCGAGAACGTAGCCGTGATCGGCGTAGAGGATGGCGGGTGGTGTCCCCGACGGCCAGGGGACGGCGGCCATCTGTCCGCGCACGGGCTCCACGGGCAAGGCCCTCGGCAGTCCTCCGATTCCGGGAGACCAGGCGCCGGCGGCAATCACCACGTGCTCGGCGTGGATCGTTCCTTCTGCCAGCGTGACGCCGGTGACGCGCCCGCGACTGTCGGCCGTCGCGACGCGCACGACCCGCTGCGGCACGAGCGTGACGCCGAGCCGCCGGGCATCGGCGAGGAGGGCGCGCGTGAGGGCCGCGGGATCGACGGCGCCATCTTCGGGTGCGTACAGCGCGCCGCGAGCGCCGGGTGCCGCGCCCGGGAATCGCTCCCTAACCTCCTCAGCCGCGAGCCAGTCGCAGCGCAAGCCTGCCTGCCGCTGCTGGGCGACGCCGTCCCGCAGGCGGTTGGCCGTGGCGTCGTCGAACGCGATCGAGGCGATCCCCGCGCGCCAGAACCCAATATCGAGGCCCGTGGTCTCGAGTAGAGCGGGGGCCAGGCCTTCGTACAGGTCGCGGCCCCGCACGCCGAGGCCGCGGATTGAGTCGTCGACGGGCTCGATCTGGGCGGCGAGCATGCCGGCTGAGGCGGGGGAGGCCGCGGCACGGTCGGGGCCGGGCTCGCACAGGGCCACTTGGAGGCCCCGGAGGGCGGCGGCGCGGGCGCAGGCGGCGCCAATCGCGCCGCCCCCGACGACGATCACTTCACAGGACGAAACTTTGTGCGACATTTAGGCGTACGCCGCAGGAGACGTACCGGACACCACGGAGGGTACCATGTTCCGGAGTATAGTGGGCTTCGCGTTGCTGGCCGTCGTAGCGTGGTTCGCCCTGAACGCCGTTTTCGTCATGTTCGGGTTCGTCGTCAGCCTGGCCATGAAACTGTTGTGGCTCGCGGCGATCGGGTTCCTGTTCTATCTCGGGCTCCGGCTCGTCAGTCCCAGCACTGCCGATAAGTTGCGCGACATGATCAAAGGGCGTTCAGCCGCCTAACGATCCCACGGGAGCAGCTGACTGGAATGTAGGTGTACGATCTTCCAGCCTCGCTCCCGTTGCTCCAACACGAAGGTCGCCCGGCCCGCTTCGGCCTGGCGCTGCTGGGCGTTGATCCACCGGTAGTCCAACATCACCCAGGCAAACCGTCCCTCGAGGGTCACCGTCGCGGCCGTGACGGTGACCTGTCCGCTGGTGGCGACCCCCGCCAAACGGGGTGCCGCAAGCCGCGCGCGCGCGTTCGCCACCACGACGGCGTCAGGCGTGTACAGGGTGTCCGCACCCCGGTCGGCAGTGGCGTCGAGGCTCACCGCAAGGCGCGCGACGGCCTCGATAGCGTCCGGTGTCGTCGCGGCAGCGATGCCATGCGGCGTGACGGTGCGGGAAACGCATGCGGTGCCCAACACCGTCGCCGTCAGCAGAATGTAGGGGCGCAGCATGCTGCGCCCCTACCGCGCATCGAGCCGAGAAAGAACGGCCCAGCTAATCAACGGGAATAGAATTTCGTGGTGTCCGGTCAATTGGATGCCCCGGCCCCCCGCCAGCGTGGGTCGCTCGACCACGTTGACTCGTGGCCGGTAGTGTCGCTGCATATCGCAATCACAGGCGGTGAAGTTCTTCGGTTTCCCCCCGTGCAGGTTGCGCGCGATGGTCAGCGCCTTGAGAAACACCTCGGGCATGACGACGGCGCTGCCGAGGTTCAGAACCACGCCGCCGTCATCGAGATCGGGGAGGCCGCCGGCGAGCCGTTTGAAGTCGCGGTGACTCGTGGCGCCGATCGTGGCGCCGTCGGCGGTGGGGTGTTGGTGGATGATCTCGGCGCCCACGGCAGCGTGCACGGTCACGGGCACGCCCAGGTCTGCGCACGCGACGAGCACCGAGACGGCGCGGCCCGGCAGGTCTTTGCGCGCCCGCAGATACGCCGCGAGCGCCTCGCCCGCCCCTTGATTGCTGGCCGCACCGCGCGACAACGCGGCATTCATCTCCCGCCCCGTTTCCTCGGCCATCCCGAATGTCCCGTCGCCGAGGCCCGCGGCGACGTCCTCGCTCGTCCCTCCGAAAGCGGCCAGCTCGAAATCGTGGATCGCGGCGCTGCCGTTCATGGCGACGTGCGTCACGGCCTTGCGCCGCATCAGCTCAGCGAGCAGGGGGCCGAGGCCGACCTTGACGACGTGGCCCCCCAGCATCGCGAGCACCGCGCGCCGGCCCGTCGCCGCGACAATCGCATCCACGACGTAGCGCAGGTCCTGCGCCGCGAGGATCGCGGGGAGCGCATTCCAAAACGCGCCGAACGACATGTCGGCCCCGGGCGGGTGCGCGAGCTGCGATGGATCGACTTTGTTGGAACGGCGGGCGATGGGGACGGTTTTCAGGCGGGCGAAGTCTGCTTCGCGGTAGTCCGTCATGGCTGCTCCGGAACGGAAAGCTCCTTGAGCTTCAACGTGACCTGACCGAACGAGAAGTTCGACTGGATCGCCAGGACGATGCGGCGCGGCTCGTCGGACAGCCAGATGCGCGTCTCCGACTTTTCGGCGAAGATGCCGCGTGCCTGTGGGATCTTGGGTCGAACGACGATGGCGTCCCACTTCTTCCCGGCCACGCTCACCCGCTCGCGCCGCAAGACTTCAATGATCACGGGATTGCGATCGGGCCGGAAATAGCGGGCGTACTCGTACCGCTTGCCGACCTCGAGCGGGACCGTGCGGATCCAGTAGAGGAACGCCGCGTCGTCGAGTGGCTGCGCCACCGTGGCGAACGTCGTGTCGCGCCCCACTTCGCGGTAAAACCCCGAATCCGGATAGATCTCGTAGCTACGCTCGCGGTGCCGGTCGCGCTCGTCCTGCACGGAGCGAAACCGGCGCGACTGGAAATCATGACGTCCGACCCACGACTCGAGGGTCTGGTCGAGATGGTACCAGAGCGCGCCGCCCGAGATGCGAAACTGCATGTGCACCGCCTCGACTCCGCGCAGGGTGTCGATCCCCACCACTTCCATCACCGCGCTCCCGACGCTGAAGATCCCGTACTTGGCCCCATAGGTCAGACGCTCGCCCACGGGGAAAGGCACCCCGGACACCACGGTCGCCGCCGCTGGGAGGCTTGCGTGCGCGGTGTCCTGGGCGTCGAGCCCGGGAGGGGCGCTCGTGACCAGGGCGATGGCTAACGCGGCACCGCGCGCCGCGCGGATCACGCCCCGGCCGCGCCACGCTGCCAGCAGCTGGTGCCACGGCTTGAGCCGGGACGGCCGCTGCTGCAGGTCGTAGCGGGCGGGCGTGGGTACCGTCTCCATGCGCCGCGCGTGCGGTCTGAGCCGCGCGAGCAGCTCGGCGTTGGCGCACCAGCCGTCCGTCGTGAGCAGCGGCGTCGTCGTCCCCCGCGCCGTATTGTTGGTCGCCTGGCGCAGCACGACGAGGCGCAGCGCCGTGAACCCGGAGACACTGTCGCGCACACCTGCCACCGGCAGCAGGCGCGGCGCGAAGCGGCGGACCCAGCGCTCGCCCCATGACCGCGTGCCCAACGACCGGGCCACTTCACCCACCACGAGGTCGGCGCCGGACTCGAGTCGCTTGGCCATCTCTTCCATGGTCTCGGGGGCATGCACGAAGTCCGCATGGAGCGTGATCGCGCAGTCGCGCTTGGGGCGGTCGGTCCGCTGTAAGGCGAGTCGCAGCAGCTCCTCGAGGCTCCGCGCGTAGCCTTGGCGGGCCGGATGCGTGACGAGTGTCATCGGCAGCACGCGGCCGTAGGAGGCGAGGACCTCCCCCGTCCCGTCGGTGGACCCGTCGTCGCACGCGAGAATGTGGTACTCGCGCGCGAACGCGGTGAAGACCTGGCGCACCTTCCAGAGCACGAGCCCTGCGGTGCGCGCTTCGTTATGGACCGGGACGCAGACGTAGATCATGGCCCTGCAATCTAGAGGAGTGAGCGATAGAGGGCCAAGACGCCCTGGGCCATCGCCGCCGCGGTGAATTGCGGGGGAAGGGGGACGGGGGACGGGCGCTCGAGTGCCCCGACCACCTTCCTCGCGAGAGCCGCAGCGTCGCCCACGGGCACCAGGGCGGCTGCAGGCAGGATCTCGGGGATCCCGCCGGCCGCCGTCGCGACCACCGGTTTTCCGAGCGCCAGAGCGTTCAGGATCACGCTGCCCAAACCTTCCTCCTTGGACGACATCACGAACACGTCGCTCTCCCGAATCAGGGCATCGGCTCTCTCTACATACCCCAACAGGTGGACGCGGTCGGATAAGCCGAGGCGCGCGATCTCGGCTGCGAGGGACCCACGCAGCTCGCCTTCACCCGCGATGACCCAGTGGAGGTCGGGGCGCGCGGCGCGGGCGTGTTGTGCCGCCCGAATCAGCGTGCGTTGATCCTTGTGATCGACGAGAGCCGCGACGTTCACGGCGAGCGGCGTCCCAGCAGGCAGGCCGAGGTGGGCGCGGGCGTCGAGAGGCGGCTCGGCGGCGCGGCGCACCTCGTCCGGATCGATGCCGTCGGGGACGACGCTGATCTCGGTGGGGGCGAGCCCGTCCGCGACGAGCATTCGCTTGACGGCCTCAGAGATGGCTATCACGTAGTCCGCGCGGGACCAAGGACTATCCCCAGCGAGGAGCCTCGCAAGTCCTCGCCTGCGTCGGAGGTGAAAGTCGACCCGCCGAGTCCCGACGACCGTTGGCGGCGATTCGGATAGAGCTCGCCATCCGGAAGAAATGAAGGCCAGCAGCCCGGAATACCGTCCGTAGTAGTCACGCACCCCGACACTCAAGCGCAGTGCGTGGCTGTCGTGTGCGTGAACGATGTGTGGCTTGAAGGCGAGAACTGCGTTGCTGAGTGCGTTCGTGGCGCGGAAATCCACGCTGAAGCGCCACGGTACCTCGAGGACCGCTACACCGTCAGCGATCGCTCGCCGCGCGAGTTCACTGCGGCTGCCTGTCACCAGGCGCACGTCAATGCCAGGCTCGCGGGCCAGCTCCCGGCACAGCAGCCGCACCTGGTTTTGGCCGCCGCGCCATTCGCGGCCCGAATCGATCTGAAGGACGCGCACCGCGTCAGGCCGGCGACTTCACGTCGGCGAGCACGCGCCGCAATTCATCCAGCTTGAACGGCTTTTGGAGGAAGGGGCGACCGAGGCGCTCCAAGAACTGCAGCGTGTCGCCCCGCACGGTGTCGCCCGTAGCGAAAACCATCCGCCCGGCGACGGCGGGATGCATCTGGGCCAACGTCTGGTACATCTCGCGCCCGCCGAGGCGCGGCATGCGCAGGTCGCAGATGATCAGGTCGAACGGCTGCGTCAATGCGCGCTTCAAGGCCTGGCTGCCGTCGGACGCGAGGATGACCTCGTGGCCCCAGCTCTCGAGCGTCGCCTGCATGTAATGAAGGATGTGGGGCTCGTCGTCCACGACGAGGACGCGGAGGCGCTCGGTCGGGGCAGGGGCCGCGTCCGCGGGCGAGGCAGCCTCGCCGACGAGGTCGCTCGCGGTCGCCAGACGGGCTGCGGCGGCCCCCGGCAGCTCGACGGTGAACGTAGCGCCGGTGCCGAGGCCCGGGTCCACCGTCATGCTCCCCCCGTGCTCCTTCACGATGCCCTGGCAGATGGACAGGCCAAGGCCGGTGCCCTCTCCCTCGGACTTGGTGCTGAAGAACGGCTCGAATACATGCTGGGCGACGGATTCCGGCATCCCGGGTCCATTGTCCGCGATGCTCACGGCCACGCCGTCGAGCCAGCACTTGGCGAGCACCGTGATCCGGCCGTTGCTGATGTTCGCTCCGCGGATCGCCTGCGCGGCGTTGTTGATGATGTTCACGAACACCTGCTTGATCTGGTTCGCGTGCACCTCGACCTCGGGGAGGCCGGGCTCGGCGGTAAACGTGAGCTCGACCTGGTGCGCCATCAGCTGGTTCTTGAGCAGCAAGATCGTCGATTCGAGGATGGGGCGGATCGATTGGAGCTGCCGCTCGCCCTCCTGGCGGCGCGCGAAGGAGAGCAGGTTGCGCACGATGCCGGACGCCCGCTCGGCCTCCTGGCGGATGACGGCGAGCGGCTCCTCGAGCCGCTCGGGCACGTCCTCAGCCTCCCCCAAGAGATCCGCGAACCCCACCACGGAGGCGAGGGGGTTGTTCAAGTCGTGCGCGACCCCCGCGATGAGTTGACCTATCGCCGACATTTTCTCAGACTGGAGGAGCTGATCCTGGAGGCGGCGCTTTTCGGTCTGGTCCTCGAACAGGAGCACGGCGGCGCCCGGCTCGCCGGTGCCGATGGCGGTGACGTTGAGGACGCGGTCGCCGGCCCGGACCTCGACGGGGGATGTGCTCGGTGACGCGACCAGCCGGCCGACCGGGTCGATCCAGGCGGCCGGCAGCAGCGTGATCCAGGGGCGGCCGGGGAGCGCGGTCACGGGGAGCTTGATCAACTCGGCGAAGACGCGGTTCGCCCGCCGCACGGCGCCCTGGGGGTCGATGAAGCAGATCGCCTGGTTGATCGCGTCGACGGTCTGCTCCCACTCGCGTTTGCCGCTCGAGAGCAGCTCGACGAGGCGCGCGTTCTCCAGCGCGATGGCGGCTTGCGCGAGGACGGCGCGCACGAAGGCGAGCGACGCATCGCCCAATGCGCCGGCGCGCTCGGCTTCGAGCGACACGGCGCCGATCGTGCGGCCTACGGCGGCGATTGGTGCCCCGAGCCAACTCGCCGGCTCAGGGGCCGGCACCGTGACGCCGAGGTTCGCGGCGCTCGCCGCGACGTGCTCGGGTAGGACGAGTGGGCCACGGCGCAACGCGAGTTGCAGCAGCGGCTCGTCCGTGGTGGCGGGGCGGGGGCCGTCGTGGTAGGCCACGACGAGGCGGTTGGAGTCGACATCGAGCAGCATGATGGAGAGCCGCTCGGGGGCGAGCTGCTCGGTGATGGCCCGCGCCACCAGTTCGATGATCGTGGCCGGCCGGAACGCCCCTGCCAGCTCTTGGGAGAGCCCGGTCAGGCGTTGGAGCACGTCCGTCACCGAAGGGGGCTTAGTCATGATTCAACTATAGCTTGTGGCTCGCCAGCCGGTCACTCGTCCATGAAGTGCGTTGGAACGGTAGTCGCTGCCTCCACAAGCGCTTCAGCCGACTTAATGAACCGCACCACGATCGGGAGGGAGCCCTTGAGCGCGACTTTGCGCTGCATGATCCCGGCGATCGGGCCCAGCTCCTTCCGGATGATTTGCTTCCAGTAGCGGTACTCCGACGTCAACACGAACGAGGCGGCCTGCGCCGCCTCCGCCGTCACCACCTTCGATTCGCGACAGACGCCGCGATCCAAGTCGAGCCAGATTCCCACAGCAGTCGCGACGCCGATTTCCGGATGGGCTGACACGATCAGCGCGACGGGCCCAAAGGTCCATTCGAGCGACGCCGCGCGGTAGCCTTCGCTCGTGTTGATCGCGGCGCCGTACGCGGCGACCCACTCGGGCGACGGAAACGAGTGCAGACTCACGCGACGGCCCGGGCGAAGCCGTCGAACAAAGCGCGTTCCGTGAGATCCTCCGGGTGCCACTGCACCGCGAGAGTCCACGGCGCTCCCTTCTCCGTGTCGGCCGGCTCCACGGCCTCGATCAGGCCGTCCTCCGCCCACGCGACGGCCTTGAGTCCTGGCGCGAGGTCGCGGATCGCCTGGTGATGGCGACTGTTGACGGTCGCCGATCGTGTGCCGAGCGTCCGCTCGAGGAGCGACCCCGGCTCGACGCGGACGGAGTGCCGGCCGTCGTCCCCGGTGTGCATGACTGGTCCGGGACGCTCGCTGCCCAGATCCTGATAGAGGGTCCCCCCGAGCGCGACGTTGAGAATCTGGATGCCGCGACAGATCGCGAGGATCGGGAGGCGGCGTTCCCGCGCCGCGGCGATGAGCGCCAGCTCCGCGGCGTCGCGCGCGGGATCGGTGTTCTCGAGTTTGGGGTGCGGCGTCGCCCCGTACCGCGCCGGTTCCACGTCTTCGCCGCCTGTCAGCACGAGACCGCGCACGCCACTGGCTTGCAGGGCCAGCGCGGCGCGCTCCGGCGCGAGCATGGTCGGCAACGCCAGCGGTATCAGTCCGGCGCCGGCGAGCGCGCGGACGTAGGCGGCGTTGAGAGTGACGCGCTCACGCCCATCCACCTGCCGGCGCGGCGCGGTGACGGCAACGACCGACGTCACGTCCTGGGTTGCGGCGGGGAGGCGGCGCCGAGAATAGGACAGCGGGGGTTGCTCACCCCGGCCCAGTCGACCCGTACGCCGTACAGGGTCAACGTGGCGGCCCCGCCCGTGATCGTCCCGAGGTGGGGGTAGTCCTTGGGCTCTAGCCGTTCATAAATCAGCACACCCACGGCGCGGTGTGAGGTATCGTCCACGACCAGCAATCCATAGCCACCGCGCGCGGGGAATCCCTCGCCGACGTATTCCATCACGATCGACTTTCCCGCGGCATCGTAGCCGACGCGCACAAGCGCCTGCGTCTGCTGGATGACCATGGCGGGGAGGGAGTCGGGGAGGCCGCGCGGCGGGTCCGTGATGACCGCGCGCGCGTTATGGAACTGCTGTTCGATGAGCGCGGGGCCGGCGATAACGGCGAGACCACATGCGGGCGAACGGGACGCGTCGCCCCCGCAAGCCGCGATGAATACCGTGAGGATGGCGAGTCGCAGGTTCATGCGTTTCAATCTAATACGACCACGCGGCGGTGACGGAGATCGTGCGCACGGGCGCGAGCGTCTCGGGGACGAGGTTGTAGATGTAGTTCAAGGCGTTGGACACGAGGAGCCTCACCTCGAATCGCCGGCTGGTCCAGCTGCCCCGCAGATCGAGCACGCGCACGGCGACGCGCCGCGGATCGACGAAGCCTTCGAGCTCGATCTTTTCCGGCCGGCTCGCGTAGCGGAAGTCGGCGCCGAGGCCCCACACGCTGCCCGGGCCGCCCGGCGCGTAGTCGGCCGTCACCGTGAGCAGGTGCCTCGGCCGGAAGGCGAGCAGCGGGCGCGTGTCGAGGTAGGTATACGCCAGCACAGCGGTGAGATGGCCGGGAACGGGCGTCGTGAGGAGCGTCGCGTCCAGCCCGGCGAGGCGGGCGCGGGTCACGTTCTGCAGCTGGATCCTGGGTGCCGCGCCGACGACTAGTGTGGGCTCGATCAAGTCTCGCGCCTCGGTCCAGAACAGCGCGGCATCGATGCGCACGGCGCCCAGGACCGGCGTCGTGTGGCCCAGCTCGACCGACCACCCCGTCTCGGGCCGCAGGGTGGGGTTCGGGATGACTTCGAAGCCGGCCGCGAACGTGTGGACGAACCGCTCCGCCATCGTCGGGGCCCGGAAACCGCGGCCCACCGACGCCCGCAACGTGCCGCCGCCCAGCGGGACGGTCCCGCCGACGCGCGGGCTCACGACCGCGGTCAACGAGCCGGCGTCAACGGCGAGGTAATCGAGGCGTGCTCCGGCGGTGAGGCGAGCCGCGCCGATCTGCTGCTCACTCTCGCCGTAGGCTGCGAATTCCGACTGCGAGTGCGTGCCGAAGATGTCACTGGCGACGTCGGAGAATGTTCCCTCGCCGCCCACCAACACCGTGCGCGCGGCGTCGGGGTGGGCTTCGGCCCGCACTTCGATCCCGAACCGGTTGGCCACGCTCGACTCGGTGGCGCTGCGCCGGTAGTCGGCGAAATGCGTCCGAAACCAGGAGCCGCGCGCCTGCCACGCGAACCGTTCCGACGCCACCGTGCGCAGCTGCGCCGAGAGGTAGCCTTTGCGCGAGTCGGTGCGCGCGCCTCGCTCGCTCGTGTCGATCTTGAAGGGCTGGAAGATCTGCCCGCGGTCGTCACACTCACCGCGGCTGCACCAGGCGAGCGGCACCTGATACTGATCCACCGCCCACGCTCCGGACGCGTCGAGGCGGGTGCGTGGGGACGCCTGCCACCGGCCTTTCGCCGCCAACTGCCAGTGGTCGCGCGCGTCTTGCTGGCGATAGCCATCGGAGTGGCGGGCACCGATCGCCAGGCGGCCCGCAGCGGTCTCTGTCCCATACGAGCCGCTCAGGTCGACGCCGTCGTGCAGGCCGGTCGTGTTTCGGAACGCCCATTCGGGGTGCGGCGGGTCGGCGTAGGCGCCGCCCGTGACCCGCAACCGCCCGTGGACGCCGCTGGGAATGTCGCGCGTCGTGAGATTCACGACGCCGCCGAGCGCGGCGGAGCCGTAGAGCGACGAGCCCGCGCCTTTCAGGATGTCCACGCGCTCGATCTGATCCACGGGAAGCAGGTCCCAGTTGATGCCGCCCCGATCGCCCTGGTTCATCGGGACGCCGTCGACGAGCAGCAGGACGCGAGAGTTGAGTCCCTGCACGTAGCCGGTCGAGCCGCGGATGTTGATCTGGCCGTTGAGGATCTGGACGCCCGCGGCCTTGTCCACCGCTTCGTCCACGGTGTTGACCGCGCGACGCGCGATCTCCTCCACGGTCACCTGGGCCACGCTGGTGACGGGGTCGCCGAAGTGGGGGACCTTGCTGCTCACGACGTCGAGCGGCGTCAGCTCGAGCGGCGATGGATTGAGCGTGAAATCGGCGCGGGCCGAGTCGGCGACCGTGACAGTCGTGCTGGCCGGTGAGTAGCCGATCGCGGCGGCGCGCAACCGGATCTCTCCAACGGCGACGGGCGCGAGACGGTATCGCCCCGCGGCGTCCGTGAATGTGTAGAGCGTTGTGCCCGGCACACCCACGACCGCACCGCTAACTGGCGCCCCGCGAGGATCGCGCACCTCCCCACGGACGACGCCACCCGGCCGCTGCGCCGCGGCGGCGGCCGGCGCGAGGACGGCCAAGGCCAGGCCGATCAGCGCGCGGTGCACGTGACGAAGTCCGTCGCGGGCTTCATGCTGTCGAAGTTCACCCGGAAGTCCACGCTGTCGGCCACGCCGCCGCTCGGCACGATGACCGTGCCGGGTAGGCTTGTGTCGGCGGGGCTGCGGTAGTAGCCGGCGACGCGGAGCAGGGCGGTGTCGGCGGCGTTGAGCTGGAGCTGGCCGACTTTCTTCCAGACGGCGAGCACCCACTCGTACTGATCGGGGAGAAGGGTGATGCTGTACAGGGTCACCGAGTCGGTGTACGGAACGGAGCTCGGGATGAACGATGCGTAGGCCGCGACGAACACATTGTCGGTGCTGTCGGGGATCGTCCCGGAGAACCGGATCGTACCGCACACGCCGATCAGGCTTCGCGCGCAGATCGGCTCGGGCTCGAGCCCCGCGTCGCACGCCAGCGCGGCGGCCAGGACGGCGACGACCAGAGCCGCGGGCCGGAGAGACATACCAGCAATCTGGGGTGAACGGGCGGCGCGTCAACTTGACCCCCGTATGAGGCGGGGTAACGTTCCCCTGGCGATGCCGATCTACGAGTACGCTTGCACAAAGTGCAACGAGCGATTCACGCGCCATGAGCCGATTGGGGAGCACGGCCGGCAGCGTCCCGTCTGCCCCAAGTGCGGCTCGCGCGCCGTGGAGCCGGTGTTCTCGCCGTTCTTCGCCAAGACGGTCCGGAAGAGCTAAGCGAGGCTACCACTCTGTTCGAACGTCTCCGAGATGCCTTTCGCGCGGCCCTGGATGCGGCGACGCCGCCCGGAGACCTGCGCGACCTCGCCCGGCAAATGCGTGAAGCGGTCGTCGAAGCGAAAGTGGCCGTGCAGGAAATGCGCGAGGCGCTGGGCCGGACCCAGGGGGAGCTCACGCTCGAGCGGCAACGGCTGGCCGACGCGGAGCGGCGCGGCCGGCTCGCCGCGGAGATCCAAGACCAGGAGACCGTCACGGTCGCGGAGCGCTTTGCCGTGAAGCACCGCGAGCGCGTGGCGGTATTGGAACGCAAGCTGACGGCGCAGCAAGAAGAAGTCGCGCTGGCAGAACGCGATCTGGTCGAGATGCAGGGCCAGCTCAAGGGGGCGGAGAAGGATCGGTCCACGGTGGAGGGCGATCGGAGCACCGAGCGGGCCTGGCGTGAGGTGCAATCAGCGGGTGGCACGCGGCCGGGGATGGACCTCCAAGACGAGCTGCTCAAGTCGCAAATGGACCGGGCGGCCCGCGAAGCGGCGGCACAGGCGCAGCTCGAGGCGCTCAAGAAGAAAATGCGAAAGGATTAGCGCGTGCTGCTCCTCGCCCTCCTCCAAACCCTTCACCAAGCTCCACCCGCAGACTTTCTCAAGCGCGCCCACACCTACAGTATCGTTGCCTACGACTCCGTCACGGGGGACTTGGGGATCGCCGTCCAGTCCAAGTTCCCCAATGTCGGGGGGCTCGTGCCGTGGGCCCGCGCCGGAGTCGGCGCGGTGGCGACGCAGTCACTCAGCAATACCGACTACGGCGAGAAGGGCCTCGAGCTGCTGGCCGAGGGGGCGACGGCGCCGGAGGCGATGCGCATCGTGATGCGCCGCGATCCGCGGCCGGCGCAGCGCCAAGTCGGGATGGTCGACGCGCGCGGCAACGCCGCGAGCTGGACGGGCGATTCGACGTTCGACTGGGCCGGTGGGCGGGCGGGCGGAGGAGCTGTCGGCGGCAAGGGCCAGCTCATCGTGGGGCGCGGCTACGCGGCGCAGGCCAACATCATGGTGTCGGACGCGACGGTCCGGAACATGGCCGAGACGTTCGACCGCAGCCGCGGCTCACTCGCCGACCGGCTGATCGCGGCCCTCGTGGCGGGGCAGGCGGGGGGCGGGGACAAGCGCGGGATGCAGTCGGCGGCGCTGCTCGTCGTGCGCGCCGGCGCCGGCTACCTCGGCGCGACCGACCGCTATATCGACATCCGCGTGTACGACGCACCCGACCCGATCCGCGAGCTGCAGCGCCTCTACGAGCTGCACAAGCTCTACTTCTTCACCACCGACTCGGCGGATCTACTGCCCATCACGCCGGCGTTGCAGCGCGAGCTGGAAGCGATCCTGTTGCGCGAGCCCGTGAATCAGCCCGCGAAGTGGCTCGCGGCAGCACAACCATCAATGAACGCGACGTTCCTCAACGCGCTCGCCAATTTCATGTATTGGGAGAACTACGACGTGCGCGTGAGGATGGACGGGAAGATCGATCGGGTCGTGCTCGATGATATTCGGAAGAATAGAAGAAATGTGCGTGGTACGCGGTAAGCGGTACGCGGGACGGTACCTTCGCGCGGAATTCCCGCGCACCGCGCACCGCGAACCCAGGAGGTTTTCATGGATGTGAAGCGCGGCCGGATGGTGTTTCTCGGCTACGGCAAGTACTGGCGGTCGGACGCCATTTTGGGCCTGATGCCCATCGAGGACGACCGCGGCCCGGGGCGTCGCACCAACGTCTTCATCGAGGGACGCGCGGAGCCGCTGGTCGCATCCCGAACCGAGCAGGCCATCCTCGAGGACATGGGGGCGACCGACTCGGGGTTCCAGCTGCAGGCGCTGCGCGAGGGCGCGAGCGAGCTGCTCGAAGCGCTGCACGAGTTCTCGCCGGTGCTGCGCCGCGC
>WNFK01122138.1_pt1 | contig 43560 bp, 43 predicted proteins | sample 5400281 | NCBI WGS metagenome assembly WNFK01 (sample SAMN13153350, study PRJNA577476) | soil metagenome | isolation source: 20 cm soil on Douglas fir-dominated hillslope | place: USA:California | collected 2013-09-17
CATAACAAGGAGAGCTTAGAAGATCGGCCGGCGCGACTGCCGCCCGAGGTCCCGTCGCTGGGACGGTGAAGTTGGTGAAGCCGCAATGTCCGCAGTAGCCGTCAGACTCGCTCCGACGCACTACGCTCGAAAGATGGGCTCACCGCTTCCTCGACCCGTATGATGTGGCAGCACCAGGCTGACCACGGACAGAAGCAAGGTACCAGCGGAAGGACAAACCGGGGCAGCTTGACACAAGGGCCCATTACAGAAGCGGACATTAAGCCACGCCCAGTAAACCCCTCTATTCACCCGGCCATCCGCTCTTGTGACTGCCTGGTCGCGAGGCACCTTCCATCCAACAGCGATCCTTGAGGTGCGCCCGGTAGCGCTTCGGGAGGCCATCATTCATCTCATCGTAAAAGCGCTGGTCTCGCTTCCACTGCTCGAGCCAAATCGCTTTCTTCTGGGGGTTGCGCGCTCGGGAGTAGGCCGATGCCATTTCTGAAACCGTCAGTTGAAGATCATCCCGATACTGGAGCATCCGATCCCAATCGACCTTATCTTCCTTGGTCATCGGGCCGCAGACCCAAGCGCCCGGTGTAACGAAATCGATGATAATGTCATCGGGATGCGGCACGGGATCTGGCGGTGGGACACCCCGAGCGTTCGCCTCCTCGATCGCCCTTTCCCAGTTGCACTTATATTCCATCAGAGTTTGCAAGTGCTCAGCGCGCGCTTCGCGATCGCTATTCTCAACCTGCTGCACGAGCTCCGCGAGGGTGCGCTGGGCAAACCGATTCCCCTTCAAAGCGGATACGCTCATAGCTCTGAAGACGGCCTGGATCGCTGGCAGCGTGATCAATTGGTCGCCTCTCGTAAAGTCACCATCCGATAGGCTTCTTCCATGAGAAATTGATTGGCGGGCTGGTTGCCGAACTGAAGAGAGTTCTTTGATTTGTCGGGCTGTGCGCGCTTCGGTCGACCTCTTGGATTACCCGAAACTCCCTTCTTAAACTGATGCTCGACGGGAGGCCGGCGGTAACCGATATTAGCGCGGCGCGGCGGATCGGCTTCGCTCATGCCGCCCTCCCGCTCAGGGACACGAATTCGACATCCTCGAACCATTCGCCCGATAAGGCGTGTTTCGCCTTCTTACCGGTGACCATCTGCCAGCGACGGATAATCGTGTCACAGTAAAGCGGGTCATATTCGATCAGCCGTCCGAGGCGGCCGACCTTTTCGGCCGCGATCAAGGTTGTTCCAGAGCCGCCGAATTGATCAAGAACGATGTCGCCGCGCTTGGAGCAATCCCGTATCGCGTCGGCGACAAGCGCCACTGGTTTGACCGTCGGATGCATAGCAAGATCGCTGTCGCGGTTCGCTCCGACGCTGCTGATACCCGGATAGTCCCAAACGTTGGTTCGATAACGACCAGTATCACCGAGACCGAAGCTATTGGTGTGCTCGCCCCGGCCAACTTTGAAGACGAAAATCAACTCGTGCTTGGACCGGTAAAAGGTGCCCATTCCACCATTGGTCTTGTTCCAAACGATCAGGTTCTTGATCTCATCGAACACCTGATGGCCGGCTGCGATGAGCTCGCTCATGTGCCGCCAGTCCATGCAGACGAAGGCAATTGCGCCATTGCGACACTTTTCGGAAGCGGGCTTGAGTGACGCCGTCAGGAATTCCGTAAAGGCGGCTTCCGACATCTCGCCCGTCGCCATGGCGAATTCGCGATGCTGGACTTTGCCGAGACCGCAAACATGGCCATCGATCGGGACGTTATACGGCGGGTCGGTGAAGATGAGATCGACCCGCTCATCGTTGAGTAGAATCTCGTACACATGAGGGTCGCGAGCATCGCCGCAAATGAGGCGATGGCGTCCAAGGGACCAAACATCGCCTTTAGCGCTAATCGCCGAGACTCCGAGGGGGGGAACACGGTCCTCAGGCGCGTCAACTGCATCTGGCTGTGAGTCACTTGCACTATCGATGACCAGGTCGATCTCAGCGAGGCTGAAGCCCGTGAGTTCAACATCGAACTCAAGGTCAACCAGGGCCTGCAATTCAATCGCCAGGATTTCCTGATCCCAGCCAGCATTCAGAGCAAGTTTGTTGTCGGCAAGAACATAGGCACGGCGCTCAGCCTCATCGAGCTCGCTCAAGGCGAGCGTTGGAACCTCGCGCCACCCAAGATATCGCGCCGCCTCTACGCGTCCATGTCCGGCCAGGATCTCACCGTCACCGGCAATCAGAATGGGATTGGTGAAGCCGAAGCGTTCGATGCTCTGCGCAATCTGACCTATCTGCTTGCGCGAGTGGGTCCTCGCATTCGCCGCGTAGGGCCGAAGCTCGTCAATCTTCCGCATGACGATCTGCTGGGTCATTGCCGCGTCCCCGGTCAGGATCTGAGTCAGATTAGAGTAATCGCCAAACGGTCAGCCTTCAAGAACAGATACTAACTAAATCACGAACAAAAGGGGTTTCGCTGCTCTGAGCGGGCTCAACCCTGTTTCGGAAATCAGCATTCCCTGTTCAACGCTTCGTAGTTCCCTGTTCGCGCGACAGAGTAGCGACGGAAAATTGCCTAAAAACCGCAGATTTCATTGAGTGCCATCGAGAAAACGGGGGTCAAAAAATGCGAAATTCCCTGTTTGGGCCTTCATAACAGGGAAATTGGCGGCCGTGGCAGGTAGAGACGGGTTCTCGAATGACTGCGTACTGCACCAACCTTCCCATCGGGTCACGACTCTGTTCGCGAGTAATAGAGGAAAAATACGACGCGGCTTGGCTTGCCCTCGCCCGAAACAAAGGTGTCGCCCTCCCTCGTCAGGCCCAGCTTGGCGAGGTCGTCACTGAGCGATTTGTCCTGCAGGTCCAACACGACGCGATTGCTCGGAAGCTTGGGATCATACTCCTTGATCGGCTGCCCTTCGCCGATCAGCGTGCCCGCGATTTCGCAGAGCGTGACGCCGCAAGTCACGCGCAGGACATTTCCATCCTTGCCGACCAACGGAAGCTGCATCAGGCGAGCGCGGATCGCCGCTTCTACCGGATCGGCCCACGAGCGATCGCGGTTTTCCGCACGCACTTTCGCGTGCTGATCCGCCGGCTGGCTGAAATTTTCGAGTGGCCTGCCGACCAGTGGATCTACCTGACCGTTGGACGAGGGCGCCTGTGACATCAATGCCGCGGCTCCAGCGACTACGACAAAAAAGAGGCCAATCATCGCGAATACTCCGGTGTTAGGCCACCAACGCTTGGCGGCGAGCGCGGAAACGCTTGCCTCGGCTCCGCGCCGATCGGCCACCCCCATAAAGTTGTCACGATTTTCCTGTGCTTTCAGCAGCCTGGCCAACTCACGGCTGCTGCCGACGCCGGTCTTGCGGCGCGCCTCGCGCAGCCGCTCATTGACCGCAGCCTCTGTCGAGCCGAGCGTGGTTGCGATGCTCTTGGCGGTATGGCCTTCGCCGAGCAGACGAAGGACACGCCGTTCGGCATCGTTTAAGCGAGCCAGTCGGTCTGGCGGACGTTCGTCATCACTCAACGCGGTTGCCACGAAGCACCCATGCCGCCTTCGAGGCGCGCGGCGCTACCCCAATTTTTTGGGGATCGATCCCAGCACGGTGCCGCGCCTCCCCTACAGGCTTTTGAGATATTCAAGCAGCGCGCAACGTTGTGCGTCGGTCAGGCCGGCGGCACCGTAATCGTGGCCTTCATTAGAGTTTCGTGGGATCGCATTCCCCACCGGGTTTCGTACCGGGAAGCTAACCCGATTGCCGGGCGTGCTACCGTTCGTTGGGCCGCACTCGCGTCCGTCATTCGACGGTGGCGAAATCGCAGCCTCCTGCGCGTCGCGCGCCTGGAACCTGAACACGTTGCCGGGAGCACCCGAATCGGTCCGATAGCCGACCTTGACCGGATCATAGGCCCGCGTCCCGACGAAGAACTCACTCGGGCGCTGCGACGGCGTTTTCAGCAAGTCATAAAGCGTCGGAACCGACCCGTTGTGAAGATACGGCGCGGTCGCCCAGATGCCGTCGAGCGGCCGGGCCTTGTAGTGCATGAGCTTGTCATTTGGCGCCGCCGCCGCGTCGATTCTGTAGCATCGTTCCAGTGGGCTCTCGACGGCAAGTCCCCTGATGTCGGAAGGGGCAACGGGGGCCGGTGTGAAAATGATCTGGCCCGCCCGTTTGATGATCTTGCCCTTGTGCGCCACCATCGCGCCGATCACGCTGGTCTGGAGCATTTTCGCCAGCGGCGCCTCCTCGCCGAACCGCTCCCCTAAGAAATATGTGTCTCGCGTCCCTTTCAATTTGACCGTCGCCGACATGTAGCCGAGCGCGTTGCACGCCATCCACGGATCGGTGCTGTTCGGATTGGTCAGGGACAGCGGCTCCATCCTGACGGTGTACGGCTGCGTCCCTGGCTGCGCCTCGTGGCAGCTTTGGCAGTGCTGCGCGAAGATCAGGGCGCCGGCGGCGACGCGATTTTGATCGAGGCTGCCCGGCCAGCGCGGCGGACGAAGCCACCGCAATTGCGTCTCGAGGTCGTCGAGCTTTTCGACGTCAACGCTGTTCTTGTAGCCCCCGATCGGCGCGTGCGGAGGGAATATGAGGAATCCCTTGGACGGTCGGACAACGACGTCCCCAAACACCCCGAGAACTTCGCCGGTGTTCCGGCCAAGCGCGCCAACGTCCAGATACTTGTCCCCGCCCAGGGGGACGCGCTTCCGCGGGACGATGCCGTTCCACTGGAGCTTGTCGTGGCGGTAGATGTCCCACAGGAATGGGTAGCTGACCGGGGCGTCGGCGGGATTGGGAATCGGCTGCTGCGTTCCCGCGAACAGCGCGATCTTGTTGAAGATGTGCCCGAACGCATCGACCCGGCCGTGGCCGTAACGCAGCGGCGTCTGGTTGTAGGCCTCGACCCGCGCTTCCCAACCGATCAGCTTCTGCAATTCGCCGCGCAGCAGGGCGCGATTGGCGGGCGTGTCGTTCGCGCCGAGCGCCTTGGGCGCGAAGCGTCCAAACTTGGCCTGATCGTTCAACGTCGCCGACAGCGCCGCGTCGACCGCTTCGATGAACGACTGGAAGTCGAACAGGGACGGACCGCCGTCAACGCGGATCCGGTTGCCGCCGAATTCGAGCTCGGCGGTGTGGCAGGCCGAACAGGTCAGGCCGACCCATTTCGCGCGGCTGCCCTGGGCTCCGAACCAGCGAAGCTTGGAATAACCGAGATCGGTGTCGTCGGCGTCGTTGGCGGCAAATCCGACCGGCAGCCCATCGTCGCCCCCCGGATCGACCAACAGCCCGAACGACTGGATAAAGGCGGGCGTCAGGAAGGGCTGCGTATTGGTCGGCTGCTCGAGCGCCTGGAACCAGCTCAGCGGCATCAGGCGCGAGCCTTGCGTCGTATAATACCAGGTCCGCTGCTGTGCCGGCGTCCAGCCTTGCGCGTTGATCGCTCCCGGCGCGGTTTGCGGCTGCGCGGAGGCGAGGACCGTGCACGCCGTGGTCAGCGAAATCAGCAAAATCGGACGATACATGCCGCCCCCCTTTCCGCTGGCAAATCCAGCACGGCCCGCGGATCGCTATCCGCGGGCCGATTATCGGCAGGTTCGGCACGCCAAGACGCCAATGATAGACCTGAATCCGTCCACGGCAAAACGGTAATTGGTCCGCCGTCGGGCGGCCGTCAGACCTGGATCTCAACCCACATCGGGGCATGGTCGCTGGTCTTGTCCCAGCCACGCGGCGTGCGGTCGACGCCGGCGGCCTTAAGCGCCTTGGCGAGGCTCGGGCTGAGCAGGGCGTGGTCGATCCGGATGCCCGCGTCGCGCTCGAATGAATTCCGCCAATACGGCCAGAAGGTGTAGATTCGCGCGTCCGGATGAAGGGTGCGGATCGCATCGGTCCAGCCCTGCCCGACCAGTTCGCGATATTTCTCCCGCCCCTGCGGCGAGTAGAGCGCATCCTTCACCCAGCGCTCTTCCTTGTACACGTCGAGCGGCGTCGGAATGACGTTGAAATCGCCGATCAATAGCGCCGGCAGCCCGCTGTTGAGCAAGTGCTGGGCGTGATCGTGGAGCCGGGCCAGCCACTTCAATTTGTAATCGAACTTGAGGCCGGGCCAGGGATTGCCGTTGGGGGCATAAAGCGCGCCGATCAGGATTCCGCACACCGCCGCTTCAAGGTAGCGGCTCTGGCCCGGGTCGGGGTCGTCCCGAAGCCCGCGCCGGGTCTCGATCGGCTCGCCGACGCGGCTCAGGATCGCGACCCCGTTCCAGCTCTTTTGCCCATGCCAGATCGCGGTGTAACCCAGCCCTTCGATTGCCTCGATCGGGAATGCGTCGTCGGTGCATTTCAATTCCTGCAAGGCCACGACGTCGGGCGCGAATTCCTCCAGCCAGCGGGTCAGGATCGGCAAGCGCCCGTTGATCCCGTTGATGTTGTAGCTGGCGATGCGGAGACGCCGCTTCTTGCTCATGTCGCGAGTTCCACAGGCTTATCCACAATTGCACTCACAAATTTCTCGCATCGACCCGATTTTGCCGCTGGAACAATCGCAAGCTTCAGCTACTGATGCTGCGTGCCTTGGATCCTTCGGGAGACAAAGCATGGTGCCCCGGCAGGGTCAAACCTGCCGGGGTTACTCGTATCTGGGCCACGCGCGTGCTGCGAGACAGCCCACTTCTATCGGGCCTTTGCGCTGTAGTCCGCAGGCAATTCAGCGCCCACGAGCACCCAGCCCAGCCCGCGCCGCTCGAACATAAGGTCGCCCTCGCCATGCGGCAATTTGGCGCAACGCAGCCGGAAATGGCGCAGGCCATCGCGATTGATCCCGCATTTCCGCGCGGACGCCCCACGCTTCGACGGAGGAGCAGTCAGGAGCGCGACCCTGAGCGCGGCGGGTGAAACAATGACATCAACGATCGGGCGGACGACCTTTCGGCCAATCTTTTTGGTGAGCGCGGCCAGCCCGGGTGCGGGGGCGCGCGCCGCGATTCGTTCGACCAACTCGTCGCGCACGCTGGCGCGCAGCTTCGGGAAATCGATGTAAGCCGCCAATCTCTCACTGTCGCGCGCCCTGGCGGCATCACGCATGGCCTTCAGCGTCAACCAGGGCGAGGCGAATTCCCAGCCCGCCGTGAGCCCGACCGCAAGGATAATCAGCAGGATTCCGACGCGCTTCGCCACGCTAAAGGTGCCGCGCTTCGGCGGTGGCGAGCGCCAACCGCTTCGACCGATCGCTGAGCGGATATTTATTGCCGTTGGCGCAGTTGAACAGCAGCACGCGCTCCTCCTGGCCAACGTGCCCCGCCGCCAGCGCCTTGCGCCACGCCGCGAGTACCGCGCCACCCTCGGGGCAGAACAGGAAACCATCGTCGCGCGCGGCATCGTCGACCGCCTGATGGATCGCTTCCTCGGGCACCGCAATCGCGGCACCACCGCTGTCGCGCACCGCGCGCAGGATCAGGAAATCGCCGACCGCCTTGGGCACGCGGATCCCTGTCGCCACGGTCGCCGCATGCTCCCACCGCTCGGCGAATTCGTCGCCCTTGTCGAACGCCCGCACGATCGGCGCGCAGCCCTCGGCCTGGACGGCATACATCCGCGGCCGCTTCGATCCGATCAGGCCGACCGCTTCCAATTCGTCGAACGCTTTCCACATGCCGATCAGCCCGGTTCCGCCACCAGTCGGATAGAAGATCGCATCGGGCAATTCCCAGCCGAGCTGCTCGGCAAGTTCGAACCCCATCACCTTCTTGCCCTCGAGGCGATAGGGTTCCTTGAGCGTCGAGCAGTCGAACCACAGCCCTTCCGCCGCGCCCTTGCCGACCAACGCGCCGCATTCGTCGATCTGGCCATCGGCGACATAGACCCGCGCGCCATAAGCCGCGGTCTCGGTAACGTTGATTTCGGGCGTCTCAGCGGGACAGATGACGATCGTCTCGATCCCCGCCCGCGCGCCATAAGCGGCGAGCGCGGCGCCGGCATTGCCGTTGGTCGGCATGGCGATCCGCTCGATCCCGAACTGTTTGGCCATGGTCACCGCCATCGCCAGCCCGCGCGCCTTGAACGATCCGGTCGGCAATCGCCCCTCGTCCTTCACCAGCAGGTCGGCTCCACCGGTCTTCGCCAAAGCGACGATCGGCGTTTCCGGTTCGCCCAGACTGACCGGGTCGGTGCCGTGGGGCAGCAACTCGCGCCACTTCCACATGCCCGCCTCGCGCGTGGCGAGGCTGTCGCGGGTCAGCGTCCGCTTCGCCGCGTCGAGATCGTAGCGCACGAGCAGCGGCTTTCCGGCGCGCGACAAATTGTGAACCTGCCCGGCTTCGTAGCGCTCGCCGGTCAACGAGCATTCGAGGTGCGTCACATTGGTCATCAGCAGCGCGTGTCTTCCAGGTGGGTGCGTTCGATCTGCAGCGTGCAATGTTCGATGTGGAAGCGGTCGTGGAGCATGGATCGGGCTGCCTGCAGCAGTGCGTCGGTCGAGCTGACATCCGGCACGACAAGGTGCGCGGTCAGCGCGGTTTCGGTCGTGCTCAGCGGCCACACGTGAAGATCGTGGACTGTCTCGACGCCCTCGAGCGCGGCGAGTTCCGCCTGAACTTCGTCGACGTCGATCCCGCTCGGCACGCCCATCAGCGACATTCCAACCGATTCCTTCATCAGCCCGAAGCTGCTCCACAGGATGACCGCCGCCACCGCGAGGCTCATCACCGGGTCGACCCACAATTGCCCGGTCTGGAGGATCACGAAGCCGGCGAACACCACCGCCGCCGACACCGCGGCATCCGCCGTCATATGCTGGAATGCCGCGCGGACGTTGAGATCGTGCGAGCGCCCTCGCGCGAACAGCAAGACGGTCAGCACATTCACGCCAATCGCCACCGCGGCGACCCAGATCATGGTCTGCGCCTCCGCCGCGACGGGACTCACCAGGCGCCGGACCGCCTCGGCTACAATTGCCCCGACCGCAACCAGCAGGAATAACGAGTTGATCAGCGCGGCGAGGATCGACGCTTTTTTGAACCCGTAGGTAAAGCGCGGCGATGGCGACCGCCGCGCCATGACCGACCCGGCGAGTCCGACGACCAGCCCGAGCACGTCGGACAGATTGTGGCCCGCGTCGGCGATCAGCGCCATCGAATCGGCCTGGAAGCCGTAACCCGCCTCGATCACCACGATCGCGACGTTGAGCGCGATCCCGAGCGCGAACGCCCGGCTGTAATCCTCGTGATGATGCGAATGGCCGGCGCCCATCGCGGCGACCTAGCCGAGCGATGGCCGAAACTCCAAACCTCCGCCCGTCGAAAATGAACGGCATTTCATCGGAAGGACGCCTTGCGATAATATAACATACGATCTAGCGGATATGTTACATCACCCAAAGGGGCCTCCATGAACCGCGCATTTCTTGCCGCCACGGCGATCGTTGTCGTTCTTCCGCTCGCTCCCGCGATTGCGCAAACCGCCACGCAACCTGCAGTGACCGACAGCAATTCCGGCGGCGGAGCCGATGGCTCGGCCACCAATCCGGTCCCGGGAAACGCCGCGACCGCGCACCCCGACCCCGATCAGGCGATCGTCGTCACCGGTGTCCGCCGCCGCGCCGACGACGTGCTCGGCGGCGTATCGGTGCTCGACGAGGCCGTGCTTAACCGCGAAGTGCGGACCAGCATCGGTGAGACGCTCGCGCGCCAGCCCGGCGTTTCGGCGACGAGCTTCGGCCCGACCGCCTCGGCGCCGGTGATCCGCGGCCTGTCTGGCGACCGCATCCGCGTCCTCACCGACGGCATCGGCACGCTCGATTTGTCTTCGGCCGGCCCCGACCATTCGATCTCGATCAACCCGATCACCGCCGAGCGGATCGAGGTCCTGCGCGGCCCCGCGGCCTTGCTGTTCGGGTCGTCGGCCATCGGCGGCGTGGTCAACGTCATCGACACCCGCATCCCGCGCCATGTTCCGCAGAATGTTGTCGGCGTAAACGCCCTCGCCCAATACGGCAGCGCGGCCAACGAACGCTCGGGCAATGTCTCGGTCGACGTCCCGATCGCCGGCCATTTCGTTATTCATGCGGACGGCAATGCCTCGGACACCGACGACCTCGAAATCGGCGGCCATGTCCTCTCCAAGACCTTGCGCGAGCAGGCGCTCGCCAGCCCCGACCCCGACATCCAGGCGCTCGCCGATCTCAAAGGCAAGCTGCCCAATTCCGAAGCCCGCTCGCGCGAAGGCGCGATCGGCGCCGCTTATGTCGACGGCGATCTGAACGTCGGTTTCTCGGTCACCCGCCACACCCAGAAATACGGAGTTCCGATCCGTTACTCGCTCGATCCGGCGATCGAGGCCGAAGCGCCGACCATTGATCTTGAACAGACTCGCTACGATGCCCGCGCCGAAATCCCGCTCGGCGGGTTCTTCAGCCAGATCCACGCCCGCGGCGGCTATTCCGACTATCATCACGACGAGCTCGAAGCCGACGGCGCGATCGGCTCGAGCTTCTTCAGCAAGGGCGGCGAGGGCCGGCTCGAGCTCATCCAATCGGAGAAGTTGGGCTGGGGCGGGACGAGCGGCGTCCAATATCTCGATCGCAACGCCAAGATCCGCGGTGCCGAGAAGTTCCTCCCCGACAGCAGCCAGAAGCAGACCGGCCTGTTCACGCTCCAAACCTACGTCAGCGGACCATTCCGCGCCGAAGCTGGGGCGCGGGTCGAATTCAGCAAGCTCGCCGCCGACCCCGACGCGCAGCTCGCGACGCCGGCCCATTCGCTCGATTTCACCACCGTGTCCGGATCGCTGGGCGGGCAGTTTGAGATCGCCACTGGCTGGCGCGCGGGCCTGTCGCTGTCACACAGCGAGCGCGCGCCCGCCATCGAGGAATTGTTCGCCCACGGCCCCCACGGCGGCAGCCAGTCGTTCGAGGTCGGCAACCCTCTGCTCGACCCGGAAAAGGGCAATTCGGTCGAGCTTAGCCTCCACCATGCCAGCGGCCGGGTCCATATGACCGCCAACCTCTATTACACTCGCTTCTCCAACTTCATTTACCTGGCACCGTCGGGCGCGGTCGAAGACGATTTGCCGGTGTTCGACTTCGCCGAGGGCAAGGCCAATTATTACGGCTTCGAGCTGCAGGGCGACGCCAAGCTTGGCAAGGCGTTGGGCATCGACTGGGGCGCGGAGCTGCAGGGCGACATGGTCCACGCGACCATCAAGCATTTCGGCCCGGCGCCGTTCATCCCGCCGTTCCGCGTGCTCGGCGCGCTGACCGGATCACGCGGCCAGGTCGATGGCCGGGTCGAAGTCGAACGCGCTTTCGCCCACGACCGCACTGCCCCGCTCGAAACGGACACGCCGGGCTATACGATGGTCAGTGCCTCGCTCGATTATCACCCGTTCGAGGCCGACCCGGCGCTGACCCTGTCGCTGCTCGCCAACAACATCTTCGACGTCGACGCCCGGCGCAGCACCAGCCAGCTCAAGGATTTCGCTCCCCTCGCCGGCCGCGACATCCGCCTCAGCGCGCGGGTGGCCTTCTAGGCGGGATCGAACAGCTTCCGCGCGACGATCGCCGCCAGCGCAGCGCCAATCAGCTGCGCGACGATGAACATCGGCACGTCGCGCGGCGCGATTCCGGCAAACGTATCGGACAAGCTGCGTGCAACGGTGATCGCCGGGTTGGCGAAGCTGGTCGACGAGGTGAACCAATAGGCCGCGCCGATGTACAGCGCGACGCTCGCCGGAACCCATTCGCGGCGAAAGCGCACCGTGCCGAGGATGGTCAAGATAAGGCCGAAGGTGGCGATGGCTTCGCCAGTCCAGATGCCGAGCCCGGTCCGTGCCTTCACTGAAAACTGCAGGACCGGCAGGCCGAACATCACATGCGCAGACCACGCGCCGAGGATGCCGAAGGTCAGCTGGGCGAGAATGTAAGGGCCCGCATCCCGCCAGCTGAGCTTATGCCGCGCCGCCGCGACTAGGCTCACCGCCGGGTTCATGTGGGCGCCGGAAATCGGCCCGAGCATGGTGATCAGGACGAGCAGGATCGCGCCGATCGCCAGCGTGTTGGCGAGCAAGGCCACGGCGTCGTTCCCGCCGCTCAGACGCTCGGCCATGATCCCCGACCCGATCACGGTCGCGAAGAGGAAGAACGCGCCCAACCCTTCCGCCACAAGTCGCCGGGCCAGCGGCGGCGTCGCGAACATGCTCACCGCACGGGCAGGCAACAAATATTGTCAGCGAGCGTCTCGAGCGCCGGGCTGTCGCCGTAGGTCGTCGCCTCGCCGTCGGTGCAAAAAGTTTCCCAGACGACGCCGTCCGGATCGCTGATCCAGCTCTTTTCGCTCTTGGCGTAGCAGCAGGTTGTCCGGCCTTCCTCGAGCACGGGCCGGTCCGCAGCCTTGAGGCGGCCGTACACCTCGCCGAGCTCGTTGGTGTTTTCGGCCTGAATGCCGAGATGCTCGATCCCCTGCCGCTCATGCTTGCCGGCCGAAATCGCGAAATTGACCCGAGGGTCGTCGAGCATCCACTTGGCGTAATCGTCTTTGACCACGCTCGGCTCGGCGGCAAACAAAGTGGAGTAGAAGCGGATCGACTGGTCGAGGTCCGCGACCCCGACATGGACATGCAGGCGCTTCATGCGCTTTTCCTTTGCTGGGCGGGTGTTTCGCACGCCGCGGTGGGTGCGCACTCCGCCCCGCCGCAGCAATTTTCCATGAGGTAAGCGACGAGGGAGTTCATCGCCGGATAATTGGCGCGGTAGATCAAAGAGCGGTGTTGCCGCTCCTGCAGGATCAGCCCGGCGGTCCGGAGCTGCGCGAGATGAAAGGACAGCGAACTGTTGGGCACGCCAAGCGTCTCGGCGATCGCGCCCGCGCTCATCCCCTTGTCGCCCGCCTGCACAAGCAAACGGAACAGCGCAAGCCGATGCTCCTGAGCGAGCGCACCAAGCGCCTGGACAGTAGAATCAGACTTCATTTCGATATGTTTCGAAATCTCGTGCTCCGTGTCAAGCCATTTCGAAGTTTGTCGAAATGAATTCCCCAGCGTAGGGCCACCGGATGCTCTATCTCCTCATCAAAGCCGCGCTGTCGGGAGTGATCGTTGCGACCGTATCGGAGGTCGCCAAGCGCTATCCCGGCTTCGGCGCGTTGATCGCTTCGCTTCCCTTGGTCTCGTTGCTCGGCATGATCTGGCTGTGGCGCGACAAGCCCGACGTCCCCAACATGGCGTCGCACGTCGAGGCGACCTTCTGGTTCGTGCTGCCGTCGCTGCCGATGTTCCTCGTGATGCCGTGGATGCTGCGGCACGGAATCGCCTTCTGGCCGACGGTGCTGGCCGGCTGTGCGCTGACCGTCCTGCTCTATCTGGCGATGATCTGGCTGGGCCCGCGCATCGGGCTGCGGCTGTAGAAAAAGAAAGAGGCGGTCCGGGAAGGGGCCGAACCGCCTCAGCTTGCCTCGTCGCTGGGGAGTCTTACGAGGCGGGGAGCTTACAAATCGATCCCGGCGGCGATCGCTTCGAGCTTGCGGACACGTTCGCGCAAATCGGCAATCTCGATCCGTCCGTTGGCCGGCGGAAGCGTACGGTCGGCCGCGTCGTGGGTCAGCTCGAAGCGTTTGAGGTCGAGCCAGCCGTTCCAGGCCTTGAGCCCGGTCCAGGCCGCGGCGCCGAGGCCGAGGATGATGCTGGCGCTCAGCATTCCGATCGATAGCAGTTCCATCACTTCTCCTCCTGCGGTTGGCGGAGCGCTTCGATTTCGCGCGCCAGTTCATCGTTCTGGCTGTTGATGTGATGATCGATCGCCATCAGCCGGCGGTCGGTCTCGTCGAGTTCGGTGCGTATCGCGTGGACAGTTGGCGTGCGCTTCGACACTTGGTCCATGCGATCGAAATCGCTCAGGTGACGATCACCGGTCATCGCCCGCTTCTTCTGGATGGCGAGAAAGATGCCGACGACCGCATAAGCGATGATCGCGGTGGTGAAACCGATCGGCATGAGCAGCGGAACCGCGACCCAGGCAATGCGGATGAAGGTCGGGTCGATCCCGAATTTCGCTCCCAGCGTCGAACAGACGCCGGCAATCTTCGCGTCCTTGCTGGCGAGCGAATAGGGATAAATCTTGCGAGCCATTTCCATTGTCCCTTCCTTCAGTTCATGCGCGCTTTTAGCGCGGCCTTCATCGCTTCGAGCTCGCGGTCGACGGCATGCGACGCCTGGAGTTCGTGAATTTCGTCTTCGAGGCTGCCGATGCCCAGCGCCTCGGCGCGGCCTTCGGCGAAGTCGGCGCGACGCTCGAGCAGTTCGAACCGGCTGAATGCGTCCTCGGTCCGGCTGCCGTGCATGATCTCGCGGGCCTTGGCGCGGGTGATCGCGCTTTCGAACCGCGCCGCGATCGCGTTCTGGCGGGCGCGGGCTTCACGCAGCTTCGCCTGAAGCTTGGCAATATCGGTCTCATAACCGCGCAGCACCTGCTCGATCTGGTCGAGCTCGAAGCCCAGGCCATCGGCCATCTCGGCCGCCTTCTGGCGCTCGCTAAGCGCGGCCTTGGCGAGATCCTCGCGATCCTTGCTCAGCGCCAGCTCCGCCTTGGCGGTCCAGTCGATCTGGATCTGGTCGAGCCGGCCGACCGCGCGCCGCATCTCCTTGATGTCGGCGATGGCGCGGGCCGCGCTGGCCCGGACGTCGACCAACGTCTCTTCCATCTCGAGGATGATCATGCGGATCATCTTCGACGGATCTTCCGAGCGGTCGAGCAGCTCGGTCATGTTCGCCGCGAAGATGTCCCGGGCGCGGCTGAATACGGGGCCGCTGAACCAGGTGGCGATCGGGGCCAGACGGGTGACCGTCTCAGGCTCTCTCACCAGCGCCGGTGTGCGCACCGGAACCTTCGCTTCGAGAATTTGCAGTTCAGACATTGATGGAAACTTTCGCGGGATTGGCATTGGCCTGGGCCGGGCCGACGGCGGCGCCGACAGTGACCGTGCTCATCGTGAGCGCGGCGACGATGGCGACCAGTGTGCGGGTGAACTTTGACTGCGACGACATTTTCAATCTCCCTTTTTTCGATCTCTTGGGTTGGTCCCGGTGATCGATGTCCATTCCTAATCAAGACTCGTGCCAATCCAGCAAAACTGCCAAAAATCGCTATAGCACGGCCGAAATGGGAGATTACGCCAACCAAGAGTTGGTGAGATTCACCAAGCCGCGGCCAAGGCTGAGTAAGCCTGCGGGCGCACCGCCCTGCAAGTTGAGTGTCAGGAAGTGGCGGTTACGCCGGTTTACGCCTCGGAGGCGTCGGGCTCCTCGGCCGGGTTCTCGAAATAGGGCTCGACCTTGCCGTTGAGCTTGAGCGTCATCGGCTGGCCAAAGCGGTCGCGGCTCTTGCCCGCGGCAACCCGGATCCAGCCTTCGGACACCGAATATTCGATGACGTTGGTCTTCTCATTGCCGTTGAACTTGATCCCGACACCGCGGCTCAGCAGCGCCTCGTCGAAATAATCGCTGCGCGGATCGAGCGAGAGCCGGTCGGGCGGGGAGTCGGATGTGGCGGCCATGGCGGCGCGGGCTAGTTAGCCGAGCGCCCCAGGTCAACCAGCGGCGCTCTCCGTTCGACCAACGGGCGGGGCGTCCATTGCCTTAGCGCGCGCGGCTGGCCAAGCTTGGCGGCACAGGGGGACAGTCATGCACCACCGTTCGATTCTGCTTGCCGGAACCATTTTGCTTGCCGCGAGCGCTTATGCCCAGCCGGCGCCGACTCCGCCGGTCGCGCCGCCGATCCCGCAGCCGGGCGCCGCCGAGCCGATGACCCAGGCCAAGCCCGAAGGGATCGCCGCGACCCCGACAACCGGCGAGAAGAAAGAGCCGAAGTGGGATGTCTCGGCCCGCCACGGCCCCGGCCACGATGTGCCGATCGACGTCACCCAGGGCACGTGGATGAATCTCGACGTGTCCCCCGATGGCCGCGAGATCGCGTTCGACCTCCTTGGCGACATTTACGTCGTGCCGATCGCGGGCGGCGAGGCGCGACCGCTGGCGACCGGCAATGCGTGGGACATGCAGCCGCGTTACTCCCCCAGCGGCAGTGAAATCGCCTTCACCTCGGACAGGGGCGGCGGCGACAATATCTGGGTGATGAACCGCGACGGCTCGGCCCCGCGCGCGATCACCAAGGAAGCTTTCCGCCTGCTCAACGGGCCCGACTGGTCGCCCGACGGCAATTACATCGTCGCGCGCAAGCATTTTACTTCGGCGCGGTCGCTCGGGGCGGGCGAAATGTGGCTCTATCATCGCAGCGGCGTCGGGGGCGGCGTCCAGATGACCAAGGCACGGACCAAGCAGAAGGATACCAACGAGCCGGCCTTCTCGCCGGACGGGCGCTACCTCTATTTCTCCGACGACGCGACGCCGGGCGAGACCTTCCAGTACAGCAAGGACGTCAACGGTCAGATCTACGTGATCCAGCGCCTCGACCGCGAGACCAACGACATCGACACCTACGTCAGCGGCCCCGGCGGCGCGGTCCGCCCGACCCCGTCGCCCGACGGCAAGAGCCTCGCCTTCGTCCGGCGCATACGTGGGCGTTCCAATCTGATGCTGCTCGATATCGCGTCGGGCCGCATCGACTCACTGACCGACGGCCTCGAACGCGATCTCCAGGAAACCTGGGCGGTCCATAACGTCTATCCGGGCATCAGCTGGACGCCGGACGGCAAGTCGATCGTCTATTGGGCGGGCGGCCACCTCCACCGCATCGACGTCGCGACCCGGGCGGTCAGCGACATCCCGTTCCACGTCACCGGCTCGCGCTTCGTCGAGGACGCGCTCCACGTCGACAAGCGTCTTGGCGAGAACAGCTTTGACGTGAAGATGGTGCGCTTCGCCCATGCCAGCCCCGATGGCCGGCGCGTCGTCTATGAAGCGCTCGGCAATCTGTGGATCAAGGATATCGCCGGCAACGCGCCGCCGCGCCGCCTGACCCGCGCGGACGAACGCGAGGCCTATCCGGTGTGGTCGCGCGACGGCCGCCAGATCGCCTACGTCACCTGGGACGACGACAAGGGCGGCGCGATCAAGGTGGTCGGCGCCGCCGGCGGAACCGGGCGCATCGTCACGCCCGAGCCCGGTTATTATCGCGAGCCGGCTTTCTCCCCCGACGGCCGCATGATCGCTTTTCGCAAGGGCTCGGACGGATTCCTCGCAACGCCGCTGTGGGGCCGCGATCCCGGCATCTACGTCCTGCCGCTCGCCACGGGCGCGAAGGCCAGGCGCGTGTCCAAGACCGGCGCCTTCCCGCAATTCGGCAAGGACGGCGAGCGCGTCTTCTTCGTCGACGGCGACGCCGACAACAACCAGCTGTTCAAGTCGGTCAGCGTTGACGGCGCCGACCCCATCACGCACCTCAAGGCCGGCAATGCCGCCGAATTCGCTTTGTCGCCCGACGAGAAGTTCATCGGCTGGACCGAGCGCTACCAGGCCTATGTCATGCCGTTCGTGCGGAGCGGCCGGCAAATCGACATCGCCGCCGACGCCAAGGCTCTGCCGCAGAGCCGGATCAGCGCGGACGCCGGCGATTATCTCCATTGGTCGGGCGACGGCAGCACGCTGTACTGGACCCAAGGCCCCGACTTGTTCGCACACCGCGTCGATCTCGCCGCTTTCGACGGCGCCAAGACCGGCCCGGTCCCGCCGATCGCGCACCTCGGCTTCGTCGCGCCCGAACCTCTTCCGGCCGGCACCATCGCACTGACCAATGCCCGCATCGTCACCATGAACGGCGACCAGGTGATCGAGGGCGGAACCATCGTCGTCAGCGGCGATCGCATTGCCGCGGTCGGGCCGGCGGCCAGCGTCGCCGTGCCGGCCGGCGCGAAGGTCATCGACCTCGCCGGCAAGACCATCCTCCCGGGCTTCATCGACGCCCATTGGCACGGCCCGCACGCGTCCGATCAGATCGTGACCGACCAGGATTGGGTCTATTACAATTCGCTCGCTTACGGCGTGACCACGGTCCACGATCCGTCCGCCGACACGCACGAAGTGTTCGCCTCGTCCGAGCTACAAAAGGCCGGCAAGATTCTGGGGCCGCGCATCTTCTCGACCGGCACCATCCTCTACGGCGCCGAAACCCCGTTCATGGCCGAGATCGGCTCGCTCGACGACGCGCTCGCCAACCTCCGGCGGCTGAAAGCCTCGGGCGCCTGGTCGGTGAAAAGCTACAACCAGCCGCGGCGAGAACAGCGCCAGATGGTGATCGAGGCGGCGCGCCAGCTCGGCATGGAGGTCGTCCCCGAAGGGGGCTCATTATTCATGCACAACATGACCATGATCGCCGACGGCCACACGACCATCGAGCACTCGCTGCCGATCCCCAATATCTACGACGATGTCGTGCAATATTGGCGCGGCTCGAAGACCGCGTGGACGCCGACCTTGATTGTCGCTTACGGCGGACCGTTCGGCGAATATCATTGGTACCAGCACTTTCCGGCCTGGGCCGAACCGATCGAGTCCAAATGGGCGCCGCAGGGCCTGCTCGACGCCCGCGCCCGCCGCCCGACCATCGTCCCCGACGACGAGGACAATATCGTCAACGTGTCCCGCCAGGCCAAGCAGATCAGTGACCTCGGCGTGCCCGTCTCGATCGGCGCCCACGGTCAGCGCGAGGGCCTCGGCGCCCATTGGGAAATCTGGGGCTTCGCGCTCGGCGGGATGAGCAATCTGGAAGCGCTACGCACCGCGACCATCAATCCGGCCCGCGCCCACGGCCTCGATCACGACCTCGGCTCGATCGAAGCCGGCAAGCTCGCCGACCTCGTCATCCTCGACAAGAACCCGCTCGACGACATCCACAACACGACCAGCGTGCGCTACACGATGATCGACGGGATGCTGCTCGACAGCGATCTCAATGCGGTCGCCGGCGGCACCCACAAGACGCGGCCCTTCTGGTTCCAGCGATCGGCCGGCGGAAACTATTCGCAAGGCGCGACGGTCGGCGCGCCGCAGGAGGATTGACGGCTGGAGCTTATTCGCAGGCCTTAGCCCGCAAACCGGGCAGCAAAAGCAGCGGCGGCTCCGTGCAACCCGGGCTCGACATGGGCGATTAGCTTTACCGGCAATTGCTCCAGGATCGACCGGTATTCGCCCTTGGCGGCCAGGCTGTCGGCAAAGCCCGAGGTGCGCAAATGCTCGCGCAGCCGTAGGCCCAGCCCGCCGGCGAGAACCAACGCGTTGGCCCCATGCGCAAGCGCAATGTTCCCCGCGAATGCGCCGAGGCAAAGGCAAAAGCGTTCGAGCGCAGCTGCCGCGATCGGATCACCGCCCTCAATCGCCGCCTGCCATAGATCGCGATCATCGGCATAGGGTGCCTGCGCCTCCGCGATCACCGCATAAATATCCATCAGGGCAGGACCGGAAACCAGGCGTTCCGCCGAAACATGTCCATAGCGCCTGCGCAGTGCAGCCATCAGGCGATCGTCCAGATCGTCGTGCGGCGAGAAATCCATATTGCCGCCTTCGCTGGCGATCACCTGATATTGTCCAGCACTACGGATCACCAAGCCTACGCCAAGCCCGGTTCCGGGGCCGACGATGCTGATCACTCCGCTTTCGGGAAGAGTAACGTCCGGCCCGGCAATGTGCAGAAAGTGCGATGGACCAAGCGTCGCAACTGCATGCCCGATGGCGGCAAAATCATTGAGGATTACGTGTTGGGCGATGCCCAAGGCCTCCGGGAGCATAGTCGCGTCGATCGCCCAGGGCATATTGGTCAGCTGGGGCAGATCATTTTCTACCGGATAGGCGAAGGCGAGCGCGGCGGCGCGCGGCAAGTCGCGGCCCAAATGATGGGCAAAAGCCTGCCACGCCTCGACCAAACCGGCGTGATCGGCAGTTCGGAGCGTGAGTGTTTCCCTCAATTGGAGAACCCGGCCACCCTCAACTTGCGCGAGAGCGAAGCGGGCATGGGTTCCGCCAATGTCGGCCGCGACAAGCTCGGTGACCATCAGACCGTATGCGTGACTTTTTGCACGTGCTGCGGCTGATCGGGATTATATCCCCGTTCGCACGCCAGTGCATTGGCCATCCGGTAAAACGCCTGGATCTGGAGGATTGGGGCGAGCGCGGCGTGCGGCGCGCGCGGCACCGGCAAAGCGCCCGGATCGCCTCCACCGGCCATCATCACCGATCCGCCCTGCGCACTGAGCCGTCGCGCCGCTTCCTGTACGCTCGCATCACTTGCATCCTCGGAGCGGAAGAGGAGCACCGGAAAACCCTTGCCGGCCAATTCGTTTGGCCCGTGCAATACTTCGGCACTGCTGAAGGCTTCCGCGTGAATCATGCAGGTTTCCTTCAGCTTGTGCGCCGCTTCCTGGGCGATCGCCAAATGCAGCCCACGCCCGACCGTATAGAGATGATCGGCGGTCTGGAGCTGGTCGCGGCAAGGCAACCAATCTTCTTCCCATGCCTGCCTCAATGCGGAAGGAAGTTGCATCAGCCCCGCCTGCAGCGCCGCATCGCCCGACCACAGCGCGACCATCTGCGCGATCGCCGAAAGCGAGGTGATGAAACTCTTGGTCGCCGCCGCGCTCTTCTCGGGACCGGCACCCTGCGGCAGTACGATCGAGGCAATCTCGGCCAGCGGCGAATCCGGATCGTTGACCAGGGCGACCACGATCGCTCCCGAGTCCCTCGCGGCGCTGGCAGCCGCGAGCAGGTCCGGGCTGCGGCCAGACTGTGATATCGCCAGGCAGACCATGTTGCGAAGCGAGAGCGGCGCTTTGAAGACCGAGAAGATCGAGGGCGAAAGCGAGGATGTCAGAACGCCCAACCGGGTCTCCACCAGATAGCGGGCATAGGTCGCGGCATAATCGGAGCTGCCTCGCCCGATCGTCACCATTGCGGCGGGCGGCTCAGCGCGCAGGCGGCCGGCAAGCGTTGCAAGCGTCGCCGCGTTGCGCTGAAGTTGATTTTCAACGCAAACCGGGGCTTCGGCAGCTTCACGGTACATGGTAGTTTTCACGGCATCGGCCGATTCAGCACGGCGAGAACGCATGAACATGGGCCCTTGGTTGAGAAAAGAAATGTATGAACCGCAAGAATCGGACAGTCATTTTTTACATCATGGTGATTTGGTTTCTGATCTCTTTCGTGACCAATATTATTGGCCCGCTGATTCCAATCATCATCAAATGGTATAAGCTCAATTATGCGCTGGCAGGCTTCCTGCCATTCTCCTTTTTTCTGGCCTACGGCATTATTTCCATCCCTGCGGGATTCTTGCTGGAAAGGCGCGGGCAGAGTGTCACGATGCTCGGCGCGTTCAGCCTGAATGCTCTGGGCTGCCTGCTGATAGGCAGTTCTGCGTCATACCTGGCGGTGATCGCTGGACTGTTCGTCATCGGGCTCGGCATGGCAATGTTGCAGGTGGTCATCAATCCGCTCACCCGATCGACGGTTGGTAAAGCGCATTTCGCATTCTACGCCGTGCTGGGCCAGCTTGTTTTCGGCGTGGCGTCTTTCCTCAGTCCCTTCGCGCTCAGCCAGCTGCAAACCAATGAACACGTCTTCGCCGCGTTCGGTCCGCCTTGGGTGCCCTTTTACGCGGTCGCCGGTCTGGTCTTTGCCGCCTTCATTGCGCTGACCGTGAAGATGCGCCTGCCCAAGGCAGAACTCGCTGAGGATGAGCGAGTGGGGTCGTTCGGCACCTATCTGGAGTTGCTCCGCAACAAATATGTGTTGCTCTTCTTCTTCGGGATCGTGGCCTATGTCGGTACCGAGCAAGGACTTGCCAATTGGATGGGCCAGTTTCTGTTGGTCTATCACGGCGTCCCCGCCGAAACGACCGGGGCCTATGAGGTCAGCCTGTTCTGGGGACTGATGGTGATCGGGTGCATGCTGGGCCTGGCGCTGCTTCGCCTGCTCGATTCACAGCTTATCTTGCGGCTGTTCGGCCTCGGCGCGGTTGCTTGCGTGCTGGCTGCGCTGCTCGGCCCCGCTCCGGTTGCGCTGGTCGCTTTCCCGCTCTGCGGTTTCGCGCTCTCGGTAATGTGGTCGATCATCTTCGCGCTGGCGCTCAATTCGGTGGCGGAACACCACGGTTCCTTCACGGGCATTTTGTGCACCGGCATTTTGGGCGGAGCGATGATCCCCTTGGTGATCGGCTGGCTGGGGGACCACATTGGCCTGCGCAGCGCGATGTTCCTGATCCTGCCGCTGCTCGCCTATATCCTTTCAATCAGCTTCTGGGCGCGGCCGCTCACCAGAAACGAAACCGTCTGGAACCGCGAAACGCCCGCGCCCACGACCTCGATCGCGACGTCGGTTCGATGATCCTCGACAAGAACCCGCTCGACGACATCCACAACACGACCAGCGTGCATTACACGATGATCGACGGCATGTTGCTCGACGGCGACCTCAATGCGGTCGCCGGCGGCACGCACAAGACGCGGCCCTTCTGGCTCCAGCCCTCGGCTGGTGGAAACTATTCCGAGGGCGCAACCGTGGGTGTGCCGCAGGAGGATTGAGGAGGGGCAATGCACCGCGCGTCTATCTTGGCTGCTGTCGTGCTGGCCGGGTTCCAGCGCGCGGATTTGCAGGCCGCGTCCGCACCGGTCCCGTTCAAGGTCAGCTCTTCGATCGCAGAGCTGCGCATCGTCCCGACGACGCGCTTGCCGAAGAATAGGAAAGCCGAAAGGCTGGACGAATATTGTTCAAATTACGCGATCCTGCGCCCCAAGACTCCGGGTGGTCGTCTCGCAAAGCAAGGAGGATGGATCGTCACGTCGGAGACGAAGCTCGGCAACTACGATGCCGTGACCTTCGTCCGAGCCTTGGAAGCTGCAACTAGTGGAACCTGCGCGCACGAGGACGGGAACCTAGGAATCTTCGAGGGACCACGCGTCAGAGCTGTCGTATTTGAGCCTGCTCCATCTGCGGCTGCGGACCCGAATGATTTGGGTGCCCTCGATTCGCTCGGCAGTGCAGAGCAGATCAACGCCAAGAGAATAAGGCTGAACTGGGGCCTTCCTTCACCGCCATTTGCTGACGTGATCTTCCGCGACGGGGTTTCGGTTGAACCAATCGCGAAGGAAGACCCGGTCTGCAAAGGTGCCGGCGCCGTGCCCAATGTCTTCGGCCAGGACATTCGAAAGGCCCGCAAGAGGCTCATAGCTTATGGATGGCGGCCGAGCAGATCCAAGGACTCGTTGCACGGCGGAATTGAGGGCGAACTGAGAGCGCAAGGCGTCGTCGAAACCGAGTCCTGCTCGGGCACTGGCTACGGGTTTTGCGGTTTCGATTACCGACATCCTGGGGGGATGAGCCTGAGCGTACTTTCAACCGGAGACGACTACTCGGTCATCTCTTATGCGGTTCAATGTGGCCGTCGCCAACGTTAGTGTAAAGTATACTTTACACCAATAGTTGCCGCATTGCTCAACCGGGTCTAAGCGCCGCGCCGGAGAGGACATGAGCGACAAGGATCCCAGCCTGCGCCGCAACGCGCCGAAGCTCGCGCTGCACGTGCCCGAGCCACCGTTCCGCCCCGGCGATTCGCCCGATTTTTCGTCGCTGAACATCCCCGCGGCGGGCGCCGCGCCGCGCCCCGACACCGGCGTTGCAGCCGCCGAAACCCACCCGCTCACCACGCACCTCGTGCGCGTCCTCGGCGACGACCACAAGGCCGTCGGTCCGTGGGATCCGAAGCTCGATCCCGACACGTTGAGAAAAATGCTTCGCGACATGGTCACCGTGCGCATCTTCGACGACCGCATGTACCGCTCGCAGCGCCAAGGGAAGACCAGCTTCTACATGAAGTGCACCGGCGAGGAGGCGATTGCGGTGGCCGCCCAGGCGGCGCTCCACCGCGACGACATGCACTTCCCGACCTACCGCCAGCAGGGCCTGCTGGTCGCGCGCGGCTATCCCCTGGTCGACATGATGAACCAGATTTATTCGAACAAGGGCGATAAGCTCAAAGGGCGCCAGCTGCCGATCATGTATTCGGACAAGGCGTACGGCTTCTTCTCGATTTCGGGCAATCTCGGCACGCAATTCCCGCAGGCGGTCGGCTGGGCGATGGCGGCCGCCATCAAGGGCGACAGCCGGATCGCGATGGGCTGGATCGGCGACGGCGCGACCGCGGAAGGCGACTTCCATTCCGCCATGACCTTCGCCGCGGTCTACAACGTTCCGGTCGTCCTCGCGGTGGTCAACAACCAATGGGCGATCTCGAGCTTCTCGGGCATCGCCGGGGCCGAGCGCGCGACCTTCGCCCAGCGCGCGGTCGGCTATGGCATCGCCGGGCTGCGCGTCGACGGCAATGACGCGCTCGCCGTCTATGCCGCGATCCAATGGGCGTCGGAACGCGCCCGCTCCAACAACGGCCCGACCCTGGTCGAGTTCTTCACCTACCGCGCCGAGGGCCATTCGACCTCCGACGACCCGTCCGGCTACCGCCCGACCAACGAGGCCAAGCTGTGGCCGCTGGGCGACCCGATCGAGCGCTTGAAGGCGCATCTCGTCGCGATCGGCGAATGGGATGAGGATCGCCACGCCGCGCTGACCGCCGAGGCCGATGCCGAAGTCCGCGCCGCGCAGAAGGAATCGGAGAAGCTCGGCATCCTCCCGCAGCAGGGCAAGGACAATATCGGGAGCATGTTCGAGGACGTCTATGCCGACGTGCCGTGGAACCTGGCCGAACAACGTGACGCGGCGCTCAGCGAGGCCGGCGGCTGATGCCGACCATGAACATGATCCAGGCACTCAACGACGCCCACAAGATCGCCATGCGCGCCGATCCCGATGTCGTCGTGTTTGGCGAGGACGCCGGCTATTTCGGCGGCGTCTTTCGCGTCACCGAGGGCTTGCAGAAGGAGTTCGGCAAGACCCGCGCGTTCGACGCCCCGATCAGCGAAGGCGGCATCGTCGCCGCGGCGGTCGGCATGGCGGCTTATGGGCTCAAGCCGCTGATCGAAATCCAGTTCGCCGATTACATCTACCCGGGCTACGATCAGATTGTCAGCGAGGTCGCCAAGATGCGCTATCGCACCGGGGGCGAATGGACCATGCCGATGGTCATCCGCTCGCCCTATGGCGGCGGCATTTTCGGCGGCCAGACCCACAGCCAGAGCCCGGAAAGCCTGTTCACCCATATCGCCGGCTTGAAGGTGGTGATCCCGTCGAACCCGCAGGATGCCAAGGGCCTGCTGCTCGCCGCGATCGAGGACCCCGATCCGGTCATCTTCTTCGAGCCAAAACGCATCTACAACGGCCCGTTCGACGGCTACCACGACCGCCCGGTCAAGCCCTGGTCCAAGCATCCCGCGAGCGACGTCGCCGAAGGTCATTACACCGTGCCGCTGGGCAAGGCGGCGATCGTCCGCGAAGGCGCCGATCTTACAGTCCTGGCTTATGGCACGATGGTCCACGTCGCGCTCGCCGCGGTCGAGGAGCAGGGCCTCGACGCCGAGGTGATCGATCTCAGGACTCTGGTCCCGCTCGACATCGCGACCATCGAGAAATCGGTCGAGAAAACCGGCCGCTGCCTGATCGCGCAAGAAGCGCCGCGCACTTCGGGCTTCGCCGCGGAGCTTTCCGCGCTCGTGCAGGAACGCTGCTTCTATCATCTGGAAGCGCCGGTCGAGCGCGTGACCGGCTGGGACACGCCTTACCCGCATGCCTACGAATGGGCCTATTTCCCCGGCCCCAAGCGCATGAAGACAGCCCTCGAGAAAGTGATGGCGGATTAAATGCGGTACGAATTCAAGCTGCCCGACATCGGCGAAGGCATTGCCGAGGCCGAGATCGTCGCCTGGCACGTCAAGATCGGCGACAAGATCGCCGAGGACCAGCAGATCGCCGACATGATGACCGACAAAGCGACGGTCGAAATGGAATCCCCGGTCGCGGGCAAGGTTGTCGAACTTGCAGGCGAAGTCGGCGACCAGATTCCGATCGGCTCGGTGCTCGCGGTGATCGAAACCGCTGGCGCCGACCGCGCCACGGAGACGGTCGAGGACAGCCAGGACGAAAGCCCCCTCGCCGACGGCGCGGTCGAGGCGACGCCGGAGCAGGCGGCAGAGATTCCAGTAACGAAGGTTGAGGAGCAAGCTCCGAAACCAAAAACCGTTCGCCCTGAGCCTGTCGAAGGGCTGCCCTCGGCTTCTGCTAAACAAGACAGTGCTTCGACAAGCTCAGCACGAACGGAAGTGGGGGTACACGTCCTCGCCTCCCCCGCCGTCCGCGCCCGCGCCCGCGATCTCGGCATCGACCTTGCCGAAGTGAAGACCGCGTCCGACCGCATCCGCCACTCGGACCTCGACGCTTTCCTCCTCTACAATGGCGGCACCGTCTCGCCCCGCGGCACTGCTCCGCCGCGCAAGGACGAGACGATCAAGGTCGTCGGCCTGCGCCGCAAGATCGCCGAGAACATGCAAGAGGCCAAGCGCCGCATCCCGCATTTCACGTTGGTCGAGGAATATGACGTCACCGACCTCGAGGATACGCGGGCGATGATGAACCGCGACCGCGGCTCGAACCCCAAGCTGACGCTCCTCCCCTTCCTCATCACCGCCATGGCCCGCGCGTTGCCCGACTGGCCGATGCTCAACGCGACCTATGATGACGACGCCAACGTCATCACCCGCCACGGCGCGCTGCACCTCGGCATGGCGACCCAGACGCCGAACGGGCTGATGGTCCCGGTGATCCGCGACGCCCAGGGCCTGAGCGTCTGGCAAATCGCGGCCGAGATCCTGCGCCTCGCCGACGCCGCGCGTTCGGGCAAAGCCAGCCGCGAGGAACTCAGCGGCTCAACCATCACCTTGTCGAGCCTCGGCCCGATGGGCGGGGTCACCTCGACCCCGGTGATCAACCGCCCCGAAGTCGCGATCATCGCGGTCAACAAGGTCGAGGAAAAGGTCGTCGTCATCGACGGCGAGATCGAGGTTCGCAAACGCATGAACCTCTCGCTTTCCTGCGACCATCGCGTGGTCGACGGCTGGGACGCCGCGAACTTCATGCAGGCGCTCAAGGGCTATCTCGAAAACCCCCTTAGGCTGCTCTCCGCCTAGCTCCTTTCGTCCAACCCCGCGGAAATGCGGCTTGCCGAAGCCGCTACGGCTGTCATCATGCCATAACGTGGCTGGTCGATTGGCTGAGCCACAGAATCGGGGGGAAGATATGAACTCGCGCGCTTTGTCTGCGGCGGCCAGCCTGCTGGCCCTGACATCCGCATCGCCGTCACTGGCCCAGACCGCACCGGCCGCGCTGGCCGACAGCGAGGCGCGCAAAACCCCACCCGCCGACGAGCCGGCGATCATCGTCACCGCCCAGTTGCGCGAACAGCGCCAGATCGACGTCCCGTTCGCCGTGACCGCTTACACCGGCAAGTTTCTCGATGCGCAGGGGATCCAGGAGTTCGAGGATCTCGCGCGGTTTACGCCCGGCCTCTCGGTGCAGAACCAGTCGCCCAACGATCCGGCGATCAGCATTCGCGGCATCACCACCGATTCGGGCGATGCCTTCTTCGAGCCGCGGGTGTCCATCTATCAGGACGGCGTCTCGATCTCGAAGCCGCGCGGCGCTTATGTCGAGCTGTTCGATGTCGAGCGCGTTGAAGTGTCGAAGGGCCCCCAATCGACGCTCTACGGCCGCGGCGCGCTGATCGGCGCGATCAATATCGTCCAGGCCAAGCCCGACCTCGACGAGACGTTCGGGATGGCCCGCGGCGAATATGGCAATTTCAATTACATGTTGGGCGAGGCGATGGTGAACGCGCCGCTCGGCCCGAACGCCGGCATCCGCATCGCCGGCCGCTACAAGAAGCGCGACGGCACAGTCGACAATTTGCTCGGCGGCGATGGTTTCCAGTCGGTCGAAACCGGAGCTGCGCGCGCCAGCCTGCGCTTCCGCCCGTCCGAGCGGATCACCTTCGACGTCATCGGCAATTATCAAAAGGACACGCCGGAAGGCACCGCGTTCAAGTCCCTGGCGTTTCGCCCGACCGACCCGGTCACCGGCGAAGTGCTCGGCGGGACCGGCATCCGCGATGGCGTGGCGCTCAGCGCCGGCGCCGGCTTCGACGGCGGGCGTGACCTTGGTCTCAACCGCAACGTGTGGGGCGTCACCGGCCTGATGAAGGCCGAGCTCAACGATGCCCTGACGCTCAACTCGATCACCGCCTACCGCCAGTTCCACGCGCTCGAGGTGCTCGACGCCGACGGCACGTCGCTGCCGGTCATCACCGCCGCCGACGACGCGCGGAGCAAGCAATACAGTCAGGAGTTGCGGCTGACCTGGGACGATGGCGGCCCGCTCACCGCGTTCGTCGGCACCAGCTACTTTCACGAAAAAGGCTCGGATCGTACTCCGGCGCAATTCGACGAGCATGCCGTGATCGCGCAAATCGCCGGCGCGCTGAATGGCGGCGGGTTTATTCCGGGCCGTCCGGCGAGCGATCCCGCCCCGATCTCATTGATCGATAACCCGGCCTTCACGAGCCAATTGCTGCAGGGCGTTGCTGGGGCCTCGGGCTTCCTGCTCAATCCGGCGATAGCCGATGCCATCGCGGCCAATTTCACTGACACTCACCGCGAGACCCAGACCAGTTTCTCCAAGACGAGCGCCTTCGACATCTTCGGCGATGCCACGTTCAAAGTCTCGCCGCAGTTCGAGCTCGGCGCCGGCCTGCGCTGGACCCACGACGACAAGTCGTCCGGCGTCCAAGCCAATATCCAGAACGGCCGTTCGATCCTTGGCGGATTTCTGGGCGCTCTGACGCTTCCTGCCGCGCAACGCGATGCGTTGCTGCTCGCGCTGGCGGCGCCCGGCGCCAGAAACATTCCGCCCTCGATCTTTTATCCCGTGCCGGTGTTCGGCCTGACCTTCCAGGCAACGCCCGGCGACGCGCGGTTCAACCAGGACTTCAAGGACAACGGTTTCACCTGGCGTGGTCTGGCGCGGTACAAACCGAACGCCGACACCAGCCTCTATGCGATCTACGCGCGGGGCCGCCGTCCCAAGGTGTTGTCGGCGCTGCCCCCGGCCCTGCCCGGTGCTCCGGCGCGCTTCGAGCCGGCCGCCTCCGAAACGGTCGACAGTTTCGAAGTCGGTGCGAAAACCGCCGTGCTCGACCGCCGCCTCTATCTCGACGGCGCGCTTTTCTATTACAAATACAAGAACTTCCAGACCACCGAGCAAGTCGGGACGATCTTCATCACCAGCAATGCCGGCAAGGCCGACAGCTACGGTTTCGAAGGCCAGGCCCGCTACCGCGCCAGCCGCGATCTGACCCTGTTCGCCAATTATGCGTACAATCACGCGCGCTTCAAATCGGGCGTGTTCGATGGCAATCGCTTCCGCCTGTCGCCGGACCACACCTTCTCCGCCGGCGGCACCTTCGCCACCGATCTGCTCGGCGGCCGCGTCGATTTCACGCCCGCCGTGACCTACCAGTCGAAGGTCTTCTTCGATAACGACAACGACCGGCCCGACCTGCAGACCCTGGCCGACGGCAAGATCGTCGCCGACACCGTCCAAAACGAACTCCAGAAGGGCTTCGCGCTGGTCAGCGCGCGGCTCGGCTACACCTTCAATGGGGGACAGTTCCGCGTCGAGGGCTTCGTCGAGAACGTCCTCAACAAGAAATATATCAAGGACGCGGGCAACACCGGCGACGCACTCGGCATGGCGACTTTCATTCCGGGCGACCCGAGAACCTACGGCGTCCAGCTGACGGCGCGCTTCCGGTGAGCTTCACCAGCTGACGAAAGCAGACGCGACCAGCGCGTGGCGGTCGCCGCCGTCGGCGTTGCTGCCGACATAGGCGAGGCCAAGCTTGACCGGCTTGAACTCGACCTCGCAGCCGAGCGTCCAGTCCCACTTGCCGCCATGCTCGACTTCGTCGAACGCCCCGCGCTCGTAGCCGATGCCGGATTTCAGCGTCACCGGCGTCCTGGGAATCGCAAAATCGAGCGTTCCAAACAGATAAGCATTGTCGTGGCCCGCGCCGCTGTCGTCGCGCGTCGCGCGCTGCCGCGGAATGTAGCTAAAACCGATGCCTCCCGTGGCATCGCCGTGCGTTGCGGTCACCAGGGCTGTCGCCTCATAATAATTGTCGGGGGCCGCCGACGGATAGGCGAAAAACGAGCCCGACAGATCCACGTTGAGCGCTTCGGACAGATCCTTCGAAAAACCGGCGGTGAGATCGACTTCGGAATCGGTCGGGTCGCCCGGCCGCTCGAGCGTCGACGTCCAGGCCTCGGCATAAAGCCCGCTGTCATCCTCGATCGTCACCGACGCCTGAATCGCCGGGCGGCCGCGCGACAGAGTGACGCCGCGATAGCGATAGTCGCTGACTACGCCGGCCTCGCCCGAAACGTCTGCTGCCGCGGCCGAAGTCGCCATCGCTGCGATCAGCGCTCCGCAGAGCAGGCGCATGGTCAGGCCGCGGACGACAGCCGCTCGACGCCCAGCAACGGCGTGATTTTCTCGGGTGGCAGCGCGTGCGAAAAGTAATGGCCCTGCAATTCGTTGCAGCCCGCGCCCTTGAGGAACGCCCATTGCTCGGCGCTTTCGACGCCTTCGGCCGAAACCGTCAGCCCCATGGCATGGCCGAGCGCCAGCACCGCGGTCACGATCGCACCCGAATCCGCCGTGTCGCCGAGATTCTGGATGAAGCTTTTGTCGATCTTGATCTTGTCGACCTCGAACCTGCGCAGCGAACTCAGCGATGAATGGCCAGTGCCGAAATTGTCGAGCACGATCTTGAAGCCGGCCGCGCGGAATTTCGCGAGGGTCGAACGCACCGTGTCGTCTTCATCGAGCAATGCACGCTCTGTCACTTCGAACTGGATCCGGCTCGGATCTGCCCGCGTCACATTAACCGTCCGCATCACGCGGTCGAAAAAGCCGGGCGAACGAAGCTGCACCGGCGAAAGGTTCACCGCCACGAACAACCCGGGCCAGCGCAGCGACTGGAGGCACGCCTCGCGCAGAACCCAGTCGCCGAGCGGAACGATCAGGCCGGTTTCTTCGGCGACCGAAATGAATTCGATTGCGGACGTCAGGCCGCGCCGAGCGTGCTGCCAACGGACCAGCGCTTCGACCCCGACGATCGCGCCGTTCTCGCCGACCGCCGGCTGATAGTGAAGCCGCAGGCCGGTCCCGGCGGCGACCGCGTTGCGCAACTCTCCTTCGATCGTGCTGCGCAGTTTGACGCCGTCGTCCATCTCCGGGCTGAACAGGCGATAGGCATCCCGCCCGGAGTCCTTAGCCCGATACAAAGCGATGTCGGCACGGCGCACCAACTCGAGCCGCTCGACGCCGACCTGGGGCGACAACGCAATCCCCACGCTGACCCCGACATATACTTGCGTTCCGGAGAGCTCGAACGGCCGACGGACGTCGGCGAGGATCCGCTTGGCGAGCTGGCGGATGTCGGCCAGGTCGGCATTCTCGATGACAATCGCGAACTCGTCCCCACCGAGGCGCGCGATGGTGTCGCACTCCCGCGTCAGCGCCGTCAGGCGCTCGCCAAATTGCCGGATCAACGCGTCGCCCGCTTGATGCCCTAGCGTATCGTTGACCGCTTTGAAGCGATCGAGGTCGAGCATCAGAACGGCGACCTTCGACCCGCGCCGCGCGAGCGCGAGCTCGAGCCTATCTTCGAACAGGGCGCGGTTGGGCAGGCTGGTCAGGCTGTCGTGGAAGGCCAGATGCTGCGCCTGCGCGCGGCTCGCCTCGAGCTCCATACGGCTGCGGCGGATGCGCAGGAACAGCAAGCTGAGCAAGGCGCCCAATCCGAAGAACACAAGGATCAGTACGGGCACCATCTTGGCTTCGACTTGCGCGCCCGGTTTGAACGGCGTCCATGCGATGTAGCCGAGTACCCGCCCATCCGGTTGGCGCAAAGGCAAGGCAGTGGTTTGCGGCTTGGTCCAGCTGAACCGCGGCCTGTCGATCCCGTAGGTTTTGGCCAGCCGATCGAGGAAGGCGCCATCGAGATAGCGCACCGCGACGTGGATATATTCCGATCCCGGCGGCTGTCGTATCGCGCCGGTTTCCGACAAGATCGGCTTCAGGCTGATCACCGCGGGATGGCCCCCGATGACAGCATATTCGGAGGCGCCGACCGTCCGCCCTTCGCCGCCCACCGGGATCAGCCTCGTGGACGTCAATTTGCTCCGCAGCCGCTTGGCCAGTTTGAGCGCCGGAATCGCCTCGCGGAACGAGTCCGGCCGGACCCGGTGACCGCGCTGCATCGCATAGATCGGCGTGTCGCGCTGATCCAGCAGATAGACATCGTCGACGTGGTAATAAGTATGAAACCAGATGCCGAGATTATTGTCGATCCATTCGAGGTCGAGTGGGCGCTTGCGCGTCTGGATCACTGCGTCGTCCCAATAGGTCGACGCCTCCTGGTCGTTGGCGATTGCGGCGACGCTGTGCTCGACCGCCAGACCTACGCGGTAGTTTTGACGCGCGGCTGCCAGCTGGTCCGACTGGACGGTCGAAAAATGCAGGATCGTGGCCACGATTGCCGACAGCAATAACAGGGCGATTGCGGCCGGCAGGGCCACTTCGCTAATCAATGCCTTATCGGTTTCAGATTTGCCCATGCTCGCCCCGTCGTGAGGCCCGCAGGTCTAACCGGGAGGCGTTAGGAGGCTCTTAATCCGGCGACCGAAATTCCATCCGATTTGAATGAATTAAATCCGAATCGGAGTAAACTTTGGCTAGCTTCCGCTGAGCGCGTCGCGAAGCGCTTGAACCTGGTCGTTCAGGCCGGTCAGCTGCTCGGGCGTGAGCCCGGACCGTTCGAGCAATGTGTCGGTGAGACAGGCGGTCTTCTCGTTCAACGAGAACCCTTTGGCGGTGAGGCTGACGATGACCTGCCGCTCGTCCTTCGGATTGCGCTCGCGGGTCGCGAAGCCGGCCGCTTCGAGCCGCTTGACCAACGGCGTGATCATGCTCGGCTCTAGCGCCAGCGCGTCGGCGATCGCCGAAATTGTCAGGCTTCCCTGCTCCCACAATGTGCTAAGAACGAGGTATTGCGGATAGGTCACGCCGAGCTTGTCGAGCATCGGCTTGTAGAGGCGGTTCACCGCAATCGTTGTTGCGTACAGCGAGAAGCAGAGTTGGCTGTCGAGAGGCAGTTTCATGATCATTCCTCCGCCATTCATTATCGCGATAAATATTGCCTTGACAAGGCTCGCGGTCGAGTCGTAATAGATAATTATCGCGATAATGATTATCGCATGAATAGAAAGGAACGAAACAATGACCGAGAAGCCCGTTAGCGTCGTCCTGGTTCACGGCGGATTTGTCGATGGCTCCGGCTGGCAGGGGGTCCACCAGATCCTGACCAATGACGGCTATGAAGTGATCGTCGTCCAGAACCCGACTATTTCGCTGACCGACGACGTGGCCTTCACCCGGCGCGCGATCGCGGCCGCCAAGCACCCGGTGGTCCTCGTCGGCCACTCGTATGGCGGTGTCGTCATCACCGAGGCCGGCAACGATCCCAAGGTCGCCAGCCTGGCCTATGTCGCCGCCTTCGCTCCCGATGCGGGCGAGTCGGTTGAAACGCTCATCGCCAATCCGCCTCCCGGCGCGTCGGTTCCGCCGATCCTGCCGCCGCAGGACGGCTTCCTGTTCCTCGATCGCGCACAATTCGCGGCCTCGTTCGCGGCCGACGTCGAGCCGGGCCTCGCGCAGTTCATGGCGGATTCGCAGGTGCCGTGGGGCCTCGAGGCGCTCGGCGGCAAAGTCACCGTGCCGGCGTGGAAGTCGAAGCCGAGCCACTATCTCGTGGCCACCGAAGATCACATGATCCCGCCGCCCGCGCAGCGTCAAATGGCAGCGCGCGCCGGCGCCGAGGTCGTCGAGACCGCCGGCAGCCACGCTTTCTATGTCTCGAAGCCGGCCGAGGTCGCGCGGCTGATCACGCAGGCCGCGACCGCGGCGGTCGAAGTCGCCTGATCAAGCCAGGCAGTTGACCGGAGGTGGCGCGGGCTAGGCTTTCTTGCCGAGCTCGCGCCAACTCTTTTCGCTGACCTCGACGCCATGCTTTTCGGCGGCCTTTTTGATCCGCCGCCAGGCCGCGTCGCGCTCGTCGTCGCTGACGCCCTCGACCTGATCGAACCGGGCGATCGCATTGCGCACATGGCTGGCGTTGTGGATCGGTTCCTTGCGCTCCTTGGGGAACGCGAACTTGTCGCTGTCGAGATGGTCGCGCTGGGCTTCCTTGAGTTCGGTCATCGGAAACCTCCTTTCGCGCCGATCAACGCGCGACGAAGGCCAGCGTGACATGAAATGAGCCCCGGCGCTTCGTGGAGGGGATCACCGAAGCGCCGGGGCTCATGCTGCGATCGTCGCGTGCTGCGATCGCAGGCGGGCAAAGCGGGAGGGGGGCGACCGCCTCGCCCATTCGAATTTTATGCCGCGAGGCGAATGCCGTCGCCGAGTGCCTGCTGGATTGCCTGCTCGCGCTGCTCGGGGCTCACCGCGAGTCCTTCGGCGACGACGAATTCAGGTTCGATGCCGAGGAAGTTGAACGCGGCCTTGAGGTATCGCTCGACGAACTCGAAGGCGGCCGTCGGCGATCCCTCACCATAGAAGCCGCCACGCGCCAGCGCGATGATCACGCGCTTGTCGCCGACCAGGCCTTCGGGGCCGTTTTCCGTGTAGCGGAAGGTCGTGCCGGAGATCGCAATGCGGTCGAACCAGGTCTTGAGCTGGGTTGGAATGGTAAAGTTGTACATCGGTGCGCCGATCACGATGGTGTCGGCGGCGAGGAATTCGTCGAGCACCGATGTGTCGGCGAACTCGGCGAACGTCAGGTGCGGCAGCGGGCTCGCGACGAGGTCGCGATAGACGATCTGTTCGCCCCACTGGGCGCCTTTGAGCTGATCGACGATATGCTTGGTCAGCTGACGGCTGGCGCTCTGCTCGCCGTTGATGCTGCTATCGATATGCAAGATGGTCACTATTGCCTCCTTGGTATGGAATTGTTACTGAGGCACCCTAAATAACCACCAGCGAATCGCTCGCAAGAACGCACTTTTTTGTGGCAGACGAACAAATTTGTGGTGTGGGAACACCGCTGTGACTGGAGACCAACGATGAAGGACCCGAGCAATCCCGTATGCCGCACGATCAGCACCCTGCTCTCGCGGATCGGCGACAAATGGACGGTGCTCGTCGTCCAGACGCTGGGCAGCGGATCGAAGCGCTTCAATGAGCTTCGGCGTGAGATCCCGAGCGTGTCGCAGCGCATGCTGACGCTGACCCTGCGCAACCTCGAGCGCGACGGCCTCGTCAACCGCACCGTCACGCCGTCCATCCCGCCGCGGGTCGATTATGAGCTGACCGCGCTCGGCCAGTCGCTGCAGGTCCCGATTTGCGGTCTCGCCAACTGGGCGATGGACAATGTCGGGGCAATCCACGGCGCGCAGGCCCGCTTCGACGCCGAGCACGACCAGGCCGAAGCCGCCTAGCCGTGTCGATCGACGTCACGGAATTTACTTCCGTGACGGCTTCCGTGTCTCACGGCGCACCATTCCCGGACTGTCCCGACATGGACCAGCCTCATCCTGGCCGTCGCCCGCGGCACTACTGACGTGTAGCGGATGCGCCGACGGCCCGAGCGATCGGGCACGCGGAAGGAAATGCCATGAAGCTGATTGTGATTGCGACTACCCCGCTCGCTTTGTCGGCCTGTGCCGAATTCCCGGCCGGAACGCAGGTCGCGCCGGGGTTCCACAAAGACAATTTTGAGTTGAGCCACAACACGGTTCCCGCTTCGCAAGAAGCGACGACCCCGGCTCAACTGGGGCGTTAACTCCCGCGAAAATAGCTGTGGCGATGCCGACTAGAGGGGTGCGCGTCGCGCCACCCCTCCAGCGATTCAAGCCGCCTCAGTGAGGCTGATGGGCGCAAGCCACGTCATATTGCGACACCGACGCTGTATTCCGCGAGTTCTGGGGTTTCTCGCCGGCATATTGCGTTCCGGCCTTGCCGTCGGGATTGAACGCCGAGCCTGGCGCGGTCGCGGAATGCCCTGGCGTCGTGCCCGTGGTCTCGCACGATTGATTGGGCTGACCGGTGGCGTGGGCCGGGCCGTTCGTGTGGTTCCAGCCGGTTCCGTTGGTCGAACCTAGGCTGGTGTTCGTAGTTGGCTGGCTCATCGGGCCCCGGCCCATTGATGCGCCCATGGATGCGCTCGGGCCTGCTCCGCCGCCCTGGCCGGGATGCGCAAGGATTGTGGCAGGCGAAACGATTAGAGCGCCCGCCGCCATTAACAGCGTGGTCGTTCTCATTTTTTCACTCCTTTTGGGGCCGCCCGGATGCGTGGCACAGCCCGTCGCTACCCTGTTCAAGCCCCGCTCAAGCAACGTACAGAACAGCGACTTGTTGCTCCCCCGGACGCGATTCTGTCCCTGATTGGCGGCAGATGAAGCGATCCGCGAAGCGCCGGCGCGTCTCCGACTGCTCATCTATGGCGCTCGCTTGGGATGCTTACGGGGCGGTGGGCTTCAGATGGTCGACGAAAAATCCGACGATCTCCGTCGTCGACCGGACCCGGTTCGGAGTCTTGCGCCAGCCATGACCCTCATCCGGGAACAGCGTGTACCTCACGGGCACGCCGCGCGTCTTCATCGCGGCAACGATCTGTTCTGCTTCCACGACCGGCACGTTGGTGTCGTTCGCACCGTGGAGGACGAACAGCGGCGTCTTCACCCGGTCCAGTTTATGGATTGGGGAAAGGGCCTGCAGGACGTCGAGCTGAGTGGCCGGATCGCCATACTCGGTCGTCGAAATCGCAGCCATCCAGGGCTCGGATTCGCGAAAGAAGCTCTCGAAATTGACGATCCCGTACAGGTCGGCGGCGGCCGCGAACATGTCCGGGAATTCCGTCACGGCAGCCATCACCATATAGCCGCCGTAGCTTCCGCCCATTATCCCAACACGCTTCGGATCGGCGATCCCCCTGGCCACTAGCGCGTCCGTAGTCGCCTTGATGTCGCGGACGGCGCCGACGCGCTTGGCGCCGTCGTCCATCGCCATGAATGCCTTGCCGAAGCCGGACGAGCCGCGAACGTTGGGAGCAAACACGGCTATCCCGCTTGCAGCCAGGGCCTGCGCATCAGCGCTCATGGTCGGTCGAGCCTGGCCTTCCGGACCGCCATGATAGATGAAAACGACGGGCATGGGTCCAGTGGCGCCCCGCGGCTTGTACAGCCAGCCGGATAGCGGCACTCCGTCATGCGCCTTGTAGGCGATGAGCTCGGGACGCACGAGTTCGGCGAGGTTCACCCCGTCGTGCCTGCTTTGCGTCGTCTGGACGATCGCGCCGGAACCGATGTCGATCAGGTAGATGTCGGTGGTGCGATCCGCGCCCGCGCCGACCACCGCGAGCGTTCGCCCGTCGGCGCTGAACTCAGCGGGAAAGGCCAGGTCGAAGGGCAGCTTCGGCCCCGGCCGGACGCGTCGTGATGCGATGTCGAGCCACGCCAGCTCGGAACGGCCGCCCACGTTCCACACCAACGCGGCAGTGCTCCCGTCGTCGCTCAGCACCGCACCTTCGGCGACGGCGTCGTCGCGCTCGGCGAAGTAGCGGATCGGCGAAGGTTTGGCATCGGCTCCGACTTTAATGGTGCCAAAGGCCTGGCTGTCGCGGCCGACGTTCGAAATGACGTATACCGTCCGGCCATCGGGCGACAGCTCGCCCCAGTCGGTCTCGGCCTTGCCCTCGTGCGGCGTCAGAAGCGCCTCTTTGCCCGTCCGGAGCTCGATCAGGTAACCGTTGACGTCCCCCCGGCCGATCAGCCGACCGAGGACCGCGCGGTCGGCGCGCACGTCCGACAGGGAGTTCAGGCCCTTGTCCGCCGCGAGCATGGTCCACTTGCCCGTCGCGACATCTATCAATGCGGGGTCTCGGGCGGCTGGATGGTCCTTGTTGCTGTCAACCATGAGGCGGGTGCCGTCACGGGTCCACCCGCTCAGACCGTTATTCTCCTTGCCTCCTGGCGTAAGCCGCACGGCCCCACTGCCGTCGGCGTTGATGACCCAAATCTGCGTGTTGAGGCCGCCGCCGGGGAGAACCGAATAGGCCAGCCGGTCCGACGCGGGGGACCAGAAGACGCTGCCGACCGGATCCACGAGATTGGTGACCTGCCGCGCAGCCCCGGTGCTGAGGTCGCGCACCCAGATTTGCGGGCTTCCGCTCTCGTTCGAGAGGTAAGCCATCCGCCGACTGTCCGGTGAAAATGTCGGCGACGTCGCGCTGCTAATCTTGCCGAGCGCTTCGACCTTCTTTGCCACATCGGCGTTCTGCGCCGATGCCGGCCGGACGAGAGCCGCCGCTGCCAACAACGCCGCGCAGAATATCCTCGGCATAATGGTCTCCTGAAATGCCATGCTATCGGAAGACCGAGTGCCCGCAAAGGGAAAGCGGACATCGGCCTATTCGTCGCGGAAGAGCTCGGTCAGCTCGCCCTCAAGAAGGTCCCCGAACACCGTTCGTCCTGAGCTTGTCGAAGGACTGATTTTGACTTGAACTGGCGAGCGCCGCGAGCGCTGGTCGGGGTCCTAAATTTTCCCAAATCTAAGAACGTAGCATGGCCCAGCGTGACGTGAACCTAAGCGCCGTACCCCTTCTGACTGTATCATCTGGACCTACAGCCGAAATTGCGCGGCCAGTATCTACTTGGCGTAGCGGCTAGAAAGGAACGGCGATGAGGCGGCGCACAACAGTGACCGTAGTAGAATTTGCCGTGCACAAGTGCCTCTGGCCGCTGGCGTGGCTTGCGGCACTGGCACTACATTATCTCGCCTGAGACTCCCGCCGCTTGCCAAGCTTGCTATCCTTGTGCGGTTTGGGAGGAGTCGCGAGCATCCGCTTAAGAGTGGCGTCTGCTCGTTTGGCGGTTTCTCGGTCGGAAGAATCGTCTTGTTTGTGAGCAATGGTTATGACGATAGATGTTACTCCATATCCAGAGCATCTCAAGTTTCTCGCAACGCCAGAAGCTGATTTATCTGGCCGAGCTTTATCTACTCCAAGCGGACCTGAACGCAGCTTACAGCACGCTATCACTCTACTTCGATAAATTCGCTTTCTCGGAGGGCATGAGGGAGGGCGAGTTCGCGACAATATCGTCCAGTCTCTTCCGCGACGGCATCATCCTGTATTGCGCCTGCTTCAGCACTAGAGACCCTAACAAGCTCAAGCCCAAGACCGTCTACGGCCACATGGAAGGCTGGGAGGGCTACTGTCGGAAACTCCTTGATATACGTGATGCCTTTGTGGCGCATAACTTCGGCCCACAGCGGCAGCATAACATCGTTGTCATTGCCCTGGAGGTTGGCGGCCAGCTTCTTCCTGCTGGCTACAATCAGGTCTTCATGCGCTTCGTCGGGTGGGTTGCGGACGAAGGTAAGCAGCTTCTCCATTACGTCGAAGTAGCGCGCGAACACATAAAGAAGAGCATCGAAGAAGCTGAAAAGCTGGTGCTGGATGCCGTGGCAGCTCTCACAGCGGAGGAGTTGGCCGCGCTTCCTGACGCGGAATTATCGATGCCGAATGTTGCAGATTATCGGATCAGCCGTTCAAAATTTCGCGAGAGCGGGCGAGGACAACGCCGACCGCTTCCAACACGTCGATGGATTCAAACAATCGAAGGCGAACTAGAGCCCCGTCGCTCAGATCAACAGCGCGCGGGTCCTGATGAAGAAGCTCCTCCGACAGAACCCGAACCAACGCGGTGATGCTGCCCTCCGAAGGGCTTTGCGAGTCGCTCATTGGCTGTCCTACGTCAAGTATGTAATTGCCCCCAATCTGACCTCATCGGTAATTTTAGCTTTCCTACGCCACACCTATTTGGTTACAGATCGCGCATGCCCACGCCCCAGCCCGCTCGATTTCACCCCAGCCCCGATGCGCGATCGGCACGCTGGACTGCACCTCGACAATTTGGTCGACAAGACGACCTTCCCGGCGACGGCCTCGACGAACCCGCGCGCGCGTCGGGGTGCCAACTTTGTCAACTTTCGCTGGCAACGTCGCTTTGCGTGACCGCCGCGCTGGTTTAGGCGAAATCCATGCTCAAGACCGTCACCACCGACATCGCCGCGCTGAAGCTCCTCGACGATCGGCTGCGCTGGCTCTCGGCCTGGACCATCCATCACGCCAACCACATCCGCGACAGCGCCGATGGGCTAAAGGTCGGCGGTCATCAGGCGAGCTGCGCGTCGATGACCGCGATCATGGCCGCGCTCTATTTCCACGCGCTCGGCGAAAACGATCGCGTCGCGGTCAAGCCCCACGCCGGGCCGGTGCTCCACGCGATCCATTATCTGCTCGGTTCGCAGAGCCGCGAGGCGCTCGAGAATTTCCGCGGCTTCGGCGGCGCGCAATCCTATCCCAGCCGGACCAAGGACAAGATCCCGGTCGACTTCTCGACCGGCTCGGTCGGCCTTGGCGTCGGGGTCACGTTGTTCGCCAGCCTGGTCCAGGATTATCTCGCGGCGCACGGCTGGCTCGACGGCCGGGATCGCGGCCGCTTCGTCGCTTTGATCGGCGACGCCGAGCTCGACGAAGGCAATATCTACGAAGCGATCATCGAGGGCGCCAAGCACGACGTCCGCAACCTGTGGTGGATCGTCGACTACAACCGCCAGAGCCTCGACGCGACCAGCGCAGACCGCATGTTCGAGCGGTTCGACGAGATTTTCAAAAGCTGCGGCTGGCGGGTCGTCGAATTGCGCTACGGCAAAGCGCTCAAGGCCGCGCTCGACCAGCATCCCAAGCTCAAGGCGTGGTTCGAAGCCCTGCCCAACGCCGAACTGTCGGCGCTCCATTACCAGGGCGGCGCGGCGTGGCGCGCGCGGATCGCCGCCGAACTCGGCAAAGGTGCCACTGCGTTCCTCAGGGATCATGACGACGCCGCGCTCGCCGCTCTGTTCACCGATCTCGGCGGCCATTGCATGGACAGCCTGGTCGAAGCTTTCGACGCCGCGCGGGATGACGTGCCCACCCTGTTCATCGCCTGGACGATCAAGGGCTACGGCCTGCCGTTCGCCGGCCACAAGGACAATCACGCCGGCCTGATGAACCCGACGCAGATGGCCGCGCTGCGCGATGCGATGGGCGTGCGCGAAGGCCATGAGTGGGAGCCGCTCGAAAGCGTCGGCGACAATGCCCGGCCGGGCGTCCAATCGCTGCTCGATCGCAGCCGCATCCTCCGCGAAAAGCGCCGCCGCGCGTTTGGCGAAATTGACGTTCCGGCGATTCCAGCCCCCGCCGGCGGCGAGCAATCGACCCAGGCGGCGTTCGGCCGGATTTTGCTCGATCTGTCCAAGGCCGGCCGCGAACTCGCCGACCGCATCGTCACTACCTCGCCCGACGTCACCGTCTCGACCAACCTCGGCGCGTGGGTCAACCAGCGCGGCCTGTTTCGCCGCGACGCGGTCGCCGATGTTTTTGCCCAGCATAAGATCGCATCGGCGCAAAAATGGTCGGCCGATCAGGATGGCCAGCACATCGAACTCGGCATCGCCGAGAACAATCTGTTCCTGATGCTCGCCGCCGCCGGGCTCGCCGGCGACCTGTTCGAAACCCGCTTGTTCCCCATCGGCACGCTCTACGATCCGTTCATCGCCCGCGGGCTCGATGCGCTCAATTACGCTTGCTACCAGGACGCACGTTTCCTGCTTGTCGCGACCCCGAGCGGGATTACGCTCGGCGCGGAAGGCGGCGCGCACCAGTCGATCAATCCGCCACTGATCGCCCTCGGCCAACCCGGCCTGCGGCATTATGAGCCGGCCTATGCCGACGAGCTCGCGGCGATGATCGAGCACGCCTTCCGGCTGATCGACGATCCCGCCGGTGAAAGCACCTATTTGCGCCTCTCGACCCGCACCATCACCCAGGTCGAGCGCCCGGACGACAGCTGGCGCGAAGGTGCGCTTCAAGGCGGCTACTGGCTCCGCCCGCCCGCTCCCGGCGCAGAAGCCGCGATCGTCGCGATGGGTGCGGTGATGCCCGAAGCGCTCGCTGCCTGGGGCGAGCTCACGGCCGACATTCCCGGCCTCGGCCTGCTCGCAATCACCTCGCCCGACCTGCTCCACCGCGGCTGGACCGCCGCCCAGGCGTCGCGCTGGAAAAATCCTCCCCGGAACGGGGAGGGGGACCATCCAAAGGATGGTGGAGGGGGCCCCTCACACGTGGAAACGCTCCTTTCGCAATTGTCGCCTTCCGCCGGCCTCGTGACCCTCGCCGACGCCGCGCCCGCGTCGCTGTCGTGGCTCGGCGGCGTGCTCGGTCAGCGCGTCGCGCCACTCGGCGTCGAGCGCTTTGGCCAGACCGGCAGCCTGCCCGATCTCTACGCCGCCTACCGCCTCGACGGCGACGCGATCACCGAAGCCGTTGCCGAGTTGCTGCTGCCTGCCTAGAGCGGGCTCATGGCCGGACGGTATTTCGACGAATGGCAGATCGGCGACCGCGTCGAGCATGCGGTGCGGCGCACGGTGACCGAGACCGACAACGTCCTCATTTCGGCCCTGACCCACAATCCGCAGCCGCTGCATCTCGACCATGAAGCCGCCGCCGCGTCCGAATTCGGCAAGCCTTTGGTCAATTCGGTCTACACTTTCGGGCTGATGATCGGCGTCAGTGTCGCTGACACGACGCTCGGCACTTTGGTCGCCAACCTCGGCTACGACGCGCTCAGATTCCCCAGCCCCGTGTTCGCCGGCGACACCCTGCGCAGCGAAACCGAGTGCGTCGCCGTCCGCGCGAGCAACTCTCGCCCCAACGCCGGCATCGTCACCTGGGCGCACCGCAGTTTCAACCAGCGGAATGAGTTGGTGTGCGAATGCACTCGCACTGCGCTCCTGCTCAAGAAGCCGTCATGACGCCGCGCAGCTGGCTGTTCGTGCCGGCGGACAGCGAAAAGAAGATCGCCAAAGCGCTCGACAGCGAGGCCGACGCCATCATCTTCGACCTCGAGGACAGCGTCGCGCCGACGCAGAAGGCCACGGCCCGCGACATCCTCAAGACCCTGCCGAAGCGCTCGAACGGCCCCGAATGGTGGGTGCGGATCAATCCCCCCGGCAGCGAATTCCACAAGGACGATTTGACGTTGATCGGCAGCGCTTACGTCCACGGCATCGTCTTGCCCAAGACGGAAAGCGGCGCGGACGTGACCCAGCTGGCTCACCGAACCGGCAACATCCCGGTCCATGCCATCGTCACCGAGACTCCGGCCAGCCTGTTCAACCTGCTCAGCTACCGCGATCTCGGGTCGCCCCTCGCCGCGATGAGCTGGGGCGCGGAGGATTTATCGGCGGCGCTCGGCGCATCGTCCAAATATGATGCCAGCGGCGAACTCAGCTTCACCTACCAGCTATCCCGCTCACTGTGCCTCGCCGGCGCGGTCGCTGCCGGGGTCCAGCCGGTCGACGGCGTGTTCGCGGACTTCAAGGACGACGCCGGACTTCAGGCCGAAGCCGAGGCCGCGCGGCGCGAAGGCTTCACCGGCAAGCTCGCCATCCACCCGGCGCA